>Ga0181572_10001291_pt1 | contig 18269 bp, 16 predicted proteins | sample 101ome_26_FD_133004 | JGI IMG/M metagenome (GOLD analysis project Ga0181572, IMG submission 133004) | Coastal salt marsh microbial communities from the Groves Creek Marsh, Skidaway Island, Georgia - 101408AT metaG (megahit assembly) | ecosystem: Environmental > Aquatic > Marine > Intertidal... | reverse complement strand
AATCTTATGAAAATAAAATTAATCTATTTTTTTTATATAAGGTATTAATTTTTAGAATATATAAATATGATAAAATCTTCTCTGAAAATAAGTCAGAATTTTTAATAACTAATAAATTTTATTCTACATCAGCTATAAAAAACTATATTTTTAAATCCAAAGGTGGTCTATTGACATCATGTACACAAAAAAACATTTTAGAATTTACTATCAGCCATTTTATAATAACAGATATTTTATTTTCTTTGGGAGACAACACAGCAAATTATTTACAAGATATGGGCTGTTCTATAAAATACATTGTCCCTGTTGGATCAATAGTATTAGAAAATCAATATCTTAGTGATTATAGCAAAAATAAATTATCCAAAATTAAGAATATAGACATTTTGCATATCGGAATAAATTATGCTCATAGTTATGACAGGTCTTTTTTCGATGATAAGCATTTTAAAAATTATTATAGACATATTTATTGGCTAAAAAAAATTTCACAAATATATCCATCTTTAAAAATAGTTATTAAGCATCATGATAATTATCAGGGTGACAAAATAGAAAATAATATTCTTAAAGGCACAGGTATAAAAATAATAGTAAATAGCGATAATATTTATGGGTCATATGGTTATCTTGATAATGCTAAGCTCATAACTTCTTTTGGATCTACGATGATTTTAGAGTCTCTATCATTAAAAAAAAATGCTTTATTCATAGATCCAAAATTACAAAATATAAATTTTTTTCAGAGTATGGATAATCCAACTGAGATTAGGGTAAATTCATTTTTAAACTTTAAAAGAAGTGTAGAAAAACATATATTTAGTAAAAATAAAAGTCAGGAAATAAATCATGAATTATACTGTAATAATAGTGAGCATACTTCTGAAAAAATTTTTAATTCATTAAATAAATTTAGGCATAAATTGTCAGTTTGATATAAATAAATACCGGATTAATAAATGAAAACTTTTATAATTGGAAAAAATAGTAATTTATCGATTTCATTAAAAAAAAATATATTAAATACTGAGATTATTTCTTTATCAAATAAAAAAGATATTGAAAAAATCAAAAAATATAAAAAAAAATTTAATATTATATTCAATAATTTTTATCCTGTTTTTCTTTTAAATAATCTTGATATAGGAAGTCTTAAAAATTTTTATAAAAAAAGCATTAATGAAAATATTGAGTTATTAGAAGACTTAAATTTTAAATATATTAATAAGATATTATATTCAAGTTCATCATCGGTTTATGGATCTTTTGATAATAATCAAGAAACTGCAGATACGTTTAATAGAAGATTGTATTCATCAGTGAAATTATCAAATGAAAAATTATTTCTGAATATTTCAAAAAAAAAAAAAGTTGAATGTAAAATTTTAAGAATATTTAATATTTACGGCGGTAAGAAAGATAATTTTTCTTTTATAAAAAAAGTAACTGATGTCAAAAGTAATGGCGGAGTTATAAATATTAATAATAGTGGAAAAGCAGTTAGAGATTTTATTCATGTAAATGATATAGCAAAAATTTATAGCCTTTTACTAAAAAAAAATAATATTAAAGAAGATATTCTGGATATTGGATCTGGAGTGGGTATAAAAATTTTTGATTTAGTGAAATTTATTTCATTGAAAAATAATCAAATTAATTTTGTCAAAAATAAAATTAATGAACAAAAAATTTCTATAGCAGACATGCGCTGGTTAAGTAAAATTAAAAAAAATTTTGCTTTCATTTCAATAGAAAAGTTTATTAAAGAAAAAATCAAAAATAAAAAAATAAAATCGAAAAATATATTTAGATATCCTTTCAAAAATAAAAATACGCTTGAAAATATAAAGGAAGGCAGTGTAATTTATGGATTTGGAAATGCTGGTAAACAAATTTTTGAGGAACTCAAAAATAGAAAAGAAAACGTTATTTGTTTTATTGATGATAACATAAAGTTTCAGAATAAAGTTTATAAAAATACTCAAATTTTTTCATATGAAAGGTTTTTAAGTATTCATAGCAATTATAAAATTAATAAAGTAATTTTATCCATTCCATCTTTAGATATAAATAAAGAAAAGCAAATTATAGATAAACTAAAAAAGGAAAGTTTTGATGTAAGATCTTTACCTAACAAAAAATTTCTTAATTCTGACCATATTGCACTAAATGATTTAAAATATTTGAATCTAGAGAGAATTCTAAAATTAAAAGATTTTAGGTTTGAAAAAATTAATCAATTTGAAAATAAAAAAATTCTTGTAACAGGCGCGGGTGGATCAATAGGCAGTGAGGTGTGTAGACAGTTATCAAAGTTTCCAGTTAAAAAGATTTTTGCGCTAGATCATTCTGAAATAAATTTATATAATTTTCAGAATCAACTAAGCTATAAAGAAAAAATTAAATTCATACTGGAAGATATTAGAAATATTGATTCTTTAGAGTATTTAATAAGAAAAGAAAAATTCGATATAATAATTCACTGTGCTGCTTATAAGCATTTGAATATCCTGGAAAAAAATCCTATCCAAGCTTTCACCAATAATACACTTGCTACATATGACTTGTGTAACCTGTCTATAAAATACATGTCTAGTTTTTTGCTTATTTCAACAGATAAGGCAGTCAAACCAAAGAGCGTTTTAGGTTACTCAAAATTTGCAGCTGAAAAAATTGTTACTTATTTAGCTAGTAAGAGATTAAAAAAGAATCAATATATAAATATTGTTCGATTTGGTAATGTTATAGGTAGCTCAGGTTCTGCAATACCCAATTTTATTGATCAAATTAATTATAATAAGCCAATAACAGTTACAGATAAAAAAGTTACAAGGTACTTTATGTCTATTAATCAAGCTTGTTATTTAATACTTAAAACATTTGAACTCAAATTAAATGAGAAGGTTTTTATCTTAGATATGGGTAATTCAATTAAAATAATTGATATTATAAATCATCTTATAAAATTTAAAAAATCTATAACACCAAGTTATAAACCATATATTATCCAAACTGGTTTACGACAAGGTGAAAAAATACATGAGGAATTATTTTATAATAATAAAAAAAAAATTTCTAAATTAAAAAAAATATTTGTTGAGAGTCTAAAATTTAAAAATAGAGTAGATCCAATAAAATTTTTAAAATTAGGCAGGTTATACAAAAGCCGAAATGATAATAAAAAAATGTTAATTCTTTTAAAAAAGTTTTGTTTAGAAAATTAGGTATTTCAAAGTGAAAAAAAAAATAAATAAAAAAAACTTATTAAATGTACTTATTACTTGGCGCTTATTAAAGGATGATATAAAAAATTTTCATAAAATTTTTACTAAAAATAAAATTAAATACAAAACTTTTAAAGTAAAACAATTTGCAAAAGAAAAAGAGTTGTTAAAAATAATTGGAAATTTTGATGGATTAATTTGTGGTGATGATGAGGTCACAGAAAAGGTAATCGATAGAGCAAAAAAACTGAAAGTAATATCAAAATGGGGAACTGGATTAGATTCAATCAACTTAAGATATGCAAAAAATAACAACATAAAGGTTTTGAATTCACCAGGAGCTTTTACAGATAATGTTTCAGATCATGCAATTGCTTTGATGTTTTCAATTACGAGAAATATTGCCCAAAATTATGAAGACATTAAAAAAGGTAATTGGTCAAAACGTCTAAGCACTAATTTGAAAAATAAGACAATTGGAATTATTGGCTATGGAAAAATTGGCAAAATGATAAAAAAAAAACTATCTTCTTTTGAGGTAAAATTTTTAATTAATGACTTAAAAAAAATTAAAATGAAAAATACAAATAAAAATACTATATTTAAAAAATCAGATATTTTATTTTTATGTGTAGATCTTAACAAAACTTCTAAGCACATGATCTCAAAAAAACAGTTTCAATTAATGAAAAAAAACCTAGTATTAATTAATATTTGCAGAGGAGATGTAATTAAAAATGATGATATGTATTTAGCCTTAAAAAATAATAAGATAAGAGGTGCAGGTCTAGATGTACATCATAATGAGCCAATTCTAAAAGGTAATAAATTTTTAAGTCTTAAAAATTGTATTTTAACAAGTCACAATGCTTTTAATTCTGAAGATGTAATAAGAAAAATTAACAAAAAAACGGTCACTAATTTAGTCAAGTCATTGAGGTCATATTAATAAAAACTTTATGAAAAATAAAAATAAAAAAAAAATTGTTTACTTGGCTTTGGCGGCAGATACTATTCATAATGGTCATATAAAAATCATAAATATTGCTAAAAAATATGGTGATGTATATGTAGGGCTTTTAACAGATCAAGCGATTAATGAATATAAAATTATTCCTAAATTTAGCTTTGAACAAAGATTTAATATAGTTTCAAATTTAAAATTTGTTAAAAAAGTTATACCTCAAAATAGCTTGAGTTATAAGAATAACCTCTTAAAATTAAGGCCAGAATTTGTAGTACATGGCGATGATTGGAAAGTCGGTGTCCAAAAAAAAATTAGAAAAGAAGTCATAGATATTTTAAAAATTTGGAAGGGCAAATTAATAGAACCAAAAACTACTAAAATTATTTCAGAAAAAAAAATACTAGAAGAAAATATTAGTAGTAGTGAAATTACTTCAAGAATTTCATTATTAAGAAGACTTTTGAATTCTAAGGATATTGTTAGAGTGATTGAAGCGCATAATCCTTTATCAGCCTTTATTGTTGAAAAGGCTTTTTTTAAGAAAAAAAACAAAATTGAGAGATTTGATTGTTTGTGGTCATCAAGTTTAACAGACTCAGTTGTTAGAGCAAAACCAGATAATCAATCAGTTGAATTTTCAACTAGGATAAATGGAATTAGTGAAATTTTCGAAATTTCAAATAAACCTATTATCTTTGATGCAGATAATGGGGGTAGCCTCACGCATTTAAAAATATTAATTAAAAAACTAGAAAATTTAGGTGTCTCAGCTATCTGTATCGAAGATAAGATTGGTGAAAAAATTAACTCATTGTTTAAAAACCAAAAGAAATCTAAGCAAGATAGTGTTAAAGCTTTTTCACAAAAAATTAAAAAAATTAAAGATTTAAGAAAAAATCGTGACTTTTTAATTATAGCGAGAATTGAAAGTTTAATATTAGGAAAGAGTGTTAGCGATGCTTTTAAGAGAGCGGTAAGTTATAGCAAAGCAGGTGCGGATTTAATTTTAATACACTCAAAAGATAAAAATACATCAAAACTATTTGAATTTTCAAAAAAGTTTTATAACTCAAGTCATTATAAACCTTTAGTTGTAGTTCCATCATCATTCAGTCATGTAACTGAAAATGTATTAATAAAAAATCATTTTAAGATAGTAATATATGCCAATCATTTAATGAGAGCGACATTTCCAAGTTTAGAAAGAACTGCTGTAAACATTTTAAAATTTGGAAGAGCCAAAGAAACTGAAAAATACTTAGCTCCAATTAAAACAATTATATCATTGATAAAATAAATGAATCAAAAAATAGAAAAACTATTTCAAGGATTTATTACTAAAAATAAATTAAAATTTATTACAGGCATACCTGATAGCACTTTAACATTTTTAGAGAATTTAATTAAAAAAACTAAAATTTCTCACAAAGTTTCCGTCAATGAAGGAAATGCAATTGCAATGGCATGTGGTTATTATCTAAAAACAAAAAAAATCCCAATAATTTATATGCAGAATTCAGGTCTTGGAAATGCGATTAATCCTTTGACATCATTGGTAAATAAAGAAGTTTATTCAATTCCTATGCTAATCCTACTTGGCTGGCGTGGATGTGCTGGCACCCAGGACGAAGCTCAACATAAATTAATGGGAAAAATCACATTGAAATTACTTAACTTAATGAATTTAAATTACACCATCATTAATAAAGATATTACAATTAATAAACTGAATAAAATTTATCTAAAAATATTAAAGGAGAAAAAACCTTATTTTCTAGTTTTTAAATACAATAAAAAAAATAAAGAAAAACTTAAAATAAAAAAAAACAATTGTCAGATATTGAGATATAATTTTTTGAATAATTTATTAAGATATACCAATAATAGAAATTATAAAATTTTTTCGACCACTGGCTTCACCTCTAGAGAAGTTTTTAAAATAATTAATGAAAATAAATTTAAATCGAAAAATTTTTATATGCCAGGTAGTATGGGTCATTGCTTTGGATTATCATCTTCTTTCAATTTTTTTTCAACTAAAAAGGAAAGAGTTTTATGCCTTGATGGAGACGGTTCATTTTTAATGCATCTTGGATCTTTAACTTCCATTTTAAAAAAAAACTCAAGTTTTAAATATTTTTTACTGAATAATTTATGCCACGAGTCAGTTGGTAATATTCAATCCTCTATACAAAATATAAAAATAAAAGAATTTTCAAAATCAATAAATTTCGATAAGTATTTTAAAATTAAAAAAATGTCTGATTTTGATAAAATTAAAAATAATCTTAAAACTAATAAAAATATTTTTTTTGAAATATTGATAAAAAATCAAACAATTAGAGATTTACCAAGAATTAAAGATTTTGAAAATATTTTAAAAAATTTTTTTTAACTATTTTTAAAATAAAAATAATATAAGCTTCCTAAAAAAACGATCATACTTTTTAAAAAGTATAAAAAAATAATAAATTTAATATAAAAAAGTAAATCAAAATATAAATTAAGAACTATAATTAATATTACTGTATCTGTGGTTCTTGCTCTATCATCCATAAATGATTTTAAAAAAGTAATAATTAATTTTTTTTTATCTTCTTTTAGGTTATTTGTTTTAATAAAATTCATTTCAATGTTGTTAGTTTTATTTAAAATTTCATAGTAACTCTGCTGATATAAATATGTTTTAAAATCTAAACTTTTAAAAATTAAAAAAAATATCAACAAAATTATATACGCCATGTCACCTGAGAGATTAAAACAATGAAAACTTAATCCAGATACAAATGCTATGTACCCCACATTTGAGCCCCAGGCGTCTAATATATGACCGAGAGGGGATGTACGACCTTTAATTCGAGCAAGTAACCCGTCTGACCAATCTAAAATACCTTTAAAATAAAAAATGAAGCAGGCAGTTAAAATTAAATTTTTTGATTCAAAGTAAAAAAATACCCCTCCCAAAATGCCACTAATTGCATACAATATAGTTATTGTATTTGGCGTAATATGAGTTCTCTGTAAAAAATAAACTAAAATAGATGATATTTCGATGTAAATTCTAGCTTTAAAGCAGTTATAAGGAGAGTAAAGCCAATCGTCGATATCAGCATTCATATTAACTAGCTTTGATCTTTGATGAGTATAATGTTTCTTTCTGATTTCTTTCAAACTAAGCATAATTATTAATAAGGATTTTTTTTAAATCTTTTTTTTCAATTTTAATTAAATTATTTTTAAGTCTTTTCACACTTATATATTTATCCAATCTTTTCAGTTTATCAGTATTAATTCTAAGTTTTTTGTAATTTTGTTCTAATTTTATAGTTTTTAGAATTGAATTAAATTTTTTTTCAAACTGAGCAAAATTTTGACATTTAAAACATTTAAATATAATTTTAATTCTTTTCCTTACCAATTTATTTGTACTAGATTTTAAGTAATTAAATTTAATTATTTTAAGTGTATTTAATGAAACAGAATGGCCGTGAGATAAATTAAAATGTGATGAAAAAATATATGACAAAGCATGTGGTGCACCCGTATTCGAAATAGAAATAGCCTTACCAGATAAATTTGCAGCAATGCTTAGTTTGTAGGCACTATTAAAATCTTTTTTTTTATAAAATTTAGTTAAGTTACCGAGTATTAATTCAATTGATTTTTTTGCATATTTTATACTTTGTGCATTTGATTTTTTTGAAAGAATTGACTCAATACATTGTGAGAGCGCATCAAAGCCTGATGATGCTATATTATATTGACTATTATATTTAATGAAACTTGGCTCCAAGCAATAATAATTTGGCTTTATTCCTTTACCTGATAAATTTGTTTTAATTTTATTAATATACAAAACTGAACTAGGCGTCACTTCCGCACCACTTCCCGCTGTTGTTGGTATACATAATAGTTTTGTGTAACATCTTGATAGAGTATTGGATAATTTGAATTTTTTTAAACACGCAAGAGCATTTGCAGATTTTGCATAATCCATTACACAACCACCTCCAATAGCTATTATAAGAGAAGGATCGGTTTTTTTGATTATGGAAATAATTTTTAGCAATTCCTTTTTTTCAGGGTAACTTTGTTTTTTAAAAAAAAAAGTTAAATTTTTGTTTTTTAAAAATTGAATAATTCTCTGATCTGCTTTAATTTTTTTATAAGATTTATTACCACTTATTATTAATATTCTTTTATAAGATTTTGAAGATAAAAATTTTTTTAGATTTGTTATTTGCATTTAATTTTTTTTTTAATCTTGCTTGACGATATGCCTTTTGTGTAGTTTGGTTCAATTAATTTACCTGACCAACTTCTGATTAAATTAATGACTTTTTTTCTAGTTGATTTTTGAACACCTTTTCTCCAATCCTTTCCATGGAAAATATAATCTGGTCTAATTTTTTTTAAATTTTTAGTATAGTCTAGTGTAGTTTGCGGTATAATTTTTCCTACGTATTTAATTGCCTCTAATACTTTTTTTCTTTGAGAATAATTCATAAAGGTTTTGCCTTTATAGGAAAGGATTGCTTTATCGGTTAGAAGTCCAACAGTTACATCACCTTTACTGCTAGCAAGCCTTAAAATATTTATATGACCTGGGTGAATAATATCTCCTGCCATTGCAACGTAAACTTTTTTTTTATATTTCATTTTATTTTATATATAAATTAATTTTTTCATTACATTTTTGAGTTAATTTTTCTTTATTTTTTAAATGAAAATAAATTCTTAAATCATTAAAAAAACCTCTGCTAAATGCATATGAGTAATTTAAATTTTTATTTTGTTTCATTTTTTTTATTGTCTTAATTATTTTAAAATCTTTTTCACCACCTGAAAGAAAAAAAATATTTTTTAATTTTTTTTTAAAATATTTATTTAATAATTTATCGGTTATAATAGCAGATTTTTTATGATTTAAATTATAATCTTTTCCTGGATAAATTAAATTTGTTTTAAAATAAATTTTACCTCTAAATTTATTAATTTTTAAATTTTTATTTATTTCGCTATAAATAGCTTCACTTATTTTTGTTGCGTCTTTATATGAATATTTTGCACTTCTTACTAAATCGGTTTCAATCATTGGGGTAATCTTATTCTTTTTACAAATTAAAACAAAATCAAATAGATTCTTTATATTCTTTTTTATTATTTTATCTGATACTTTTCTTTTGCATACATTAAATTCCACTTTCCATTTTGCAAATGAGCATTTGAATTTATTATAAATTAAAATTTTCTTTGATATATTATTTAATCCTATAGTTACTTTTTCATTTTCATTTGATATTTTTTTTCTTCCATCATCAAATTTTATGCCGTATCTGATATTTTTTTTTTTTAGATGGTGGATAAATTTTATACCTTCTTCATTTTTAAAATCATCATAGTGCAAAATTATACCGAAGATATTTTTAATTATATTTTCATTACTATAAATAAATTTTCTAAAGTTATAAATTTTTTTGTGGGAATTTCTGGTATTTTTTAATTTATGTATTTTACAAAGTTTATTCAAACCTTCATCATTTGCTATAATGCCTGGGTATATTTTTTTCATTTAAAGGTTTAAGAGAACTTTTTTTTTGTTTTTAAAATATAAGTTATTTTTATAATTAAGATGTTGTATATCTTTTAAGATTAAATTTAACTTTTTAAAAATTTTATATGATTCCATATATCTTTGGTTTTGACCAAAGTTAGGATTGTATATTTTTTTTATTTTTAAGTATTTTTTTTGTAATTTATTTAAACTTATTTTTGTCACTACTTTTTCAACCCAAATAGCAGCTCCAACCGAGGTAGTTTCGTAGTTATTGAGCTGAATGACCTTTTTGTTTGTAATATCAGACTTAATTTGATTAATATTATTAATTCTAGACAGGCCTCCAGACACAAAAATCTTTTTAACTTTTAGTTTCGTGAATTTTTCTATTTCTTCAATCATAAATTTTAGTGAATATCCCATGCCAGAAAAAATACCCATCATTAATTCATCTTTGCCATGGCTCTTTGAGAGACCAAATAATACACCTCTTAATTTTTCGTCCCAAATTGGAGCTCTTTCTCCCATTAGATATGGTAAAAAAATTAATGAATGAAAATCTTTTGCTTTTATTTTATCAAGATCTTTATAATTAAAATTTTTTTCCAAATAGAAAACATTCTTAAGCCATTCAATAATTCCACCGCCCAAATTATTTGAGCCGCCAATTATATATTTTTTTTCGAATGGATGATTGAATGAGTATAAATTTTTGCTTATACCCTTGGGTTTTTTTGAACATAAAATTCTCATATTAGATACAGTGCCCGACATATCTCCTAAATCCCCTGAGTACTTAGATCCACAGCCAAGCATAGAGGCTATTGCATCATAAGAAGTTTGTACAAACTTACAAGAATTGTTAATTTTAAATTGTCTTTTAAAGTTTGGACATAAATTAAATATTTTGTTATCTGAAATAGTTGGTAATTTTGAAATTTCTAAACCAAAATATTTGTACAACTTATAATTATATATTTTTTTATTTTTAGTCAGAATAAATTTAGATGCATTATATGAGTCAGTAAAAATTTTTTGGGTAATTTTATAAGACAAAAAATCTCCAATATTTAAAAATTTAAATGTTTTATTGTAAATTTTTCTTTTGTTTTCTTTTATCCATAGTATTTTTGGTAACATCAAATCCGGCCTACACTGAATATTATTATTATTTGTTTTTAAAAATTTATTAATTTTTTTGCATTGTTCTACACTTCTTGTGTCTGAAACTATTATAGAATTAGTCAAAGGTTTACCGGAAGAGTCCAAGCAAACTAAGCAGCAAGCTGAGGTAGTAACAGTTATATAAGTTATATTTCTTGAATATTTTTTTGGTATTTTTTTTAGAATTGAAATGGTTTTATTTTCAATTTCTTTTACAGATTGTTCAACAAATTTATTCTTCAAAGACGTTTTGATAGGTTTTGAATAATTGAATTTTTCATTTCCTTTAGAGTCAAATAATATGCATCTAGCATTTTTTAATCCGACATTTATCACAAGAATCATATTTAAATTTTTTTTGAGCTTGGACTATCTAAAGTCCATTTATAATTTTTTTTTGGAACCTTCCAATTTGCTCCATAAATATTTCGTAGGTACATTTTGTGATTATAAGGTAAGTAGACTTTTAAATTTTGAAAATTAATTTTACATAGATTATTGAAATGAATTTTTGGAGTCATATAACCAATTTCATTATAGAATAGTTTTTTCTCAATCAATTTTTTTTTAATTATTTTAAAAAAAATTGATAAAGGGCTTAATAATTTAACAATGCTTTTATAATTACCATTGTATTTTTTTCCTCTAGATAAAACATAAATTATTCTACACACAAAATTTTTAAAATCATAATGTCTTTGATATGTATATTTTGAACTATATGGTTTTTCATAAAAGTTTATATCAACTTCTTTCCCGTTTCGCCTTGTTAAGGTTAAAAGATTATCATTATCAAAAAATTTTTTTTTCTTTTTGAAACCGTTAGAAATTAATAACATTTCAATTTTCTTTTTGTTATTATTGCTTTTCCATACAGCTATATCTACATCATTATCCCATTCTATAAGCTTTTTATCCCTAATTATACCCAGTAGAGTACCATGGCAAATCCAAAAAACGATATTATTTTTATTAAGTACATTTACAACTAACTTGAAATTTTCATCTAATTTTGACATTGACTTATATAATCATAAAATTAACTAAAACAAATCACATTAGATAATAAATGAAAATAAATTTAAATATATTCAAAAATAAAACTGTCATAATAACTGGTCACACTGGCTTCAAGGGATCATGGTTAACAATTTGGATGACACTTTTAGGGGCAAAAGTCGTAGGTGTATCTAATAAAGTTTTAACAAAGCCATCAAATTATCAAGCTAATAATCTAAAAAATAAAATTAAGAATTATTTTTTTAATATTGAAGACCAAAAAAAATTAACAAATTTACTACTTAAATATAAACCAGATTTTATTTTTCATTTAGCAGCCCAAGCTCTTGTTTCAGAGTCTTTTTTAAAATCCAAAATAACTTTTAAAACAAATGCTATTGGGACTCTTAATTTATTAGAAGCTTTGAGAAATTATAATGCAAAAAAAAAATGCTCTGTTGTAATTATTACCAGTGATAAATCATATCGAAATTTAGAATTAAACAGGGGATATAAAGAAAATGATATTTTGGGTGGACACGATCCTTATAGCGCTTCAAAAGCCTGTGCAGAATTAATAATACAAAGTTATTTTAAAAGCTTTTTGCAAAAAAATAAATTTATTAAAATAAGTGTTGCGCGTGCAGGAAATGTAATAGGAGGTGGAGACTGGTCAAAAGATCGGCTAATACCAGATTGCATCAAATCTATTGTAGCTAATAAAAATATATTTTTAAGATTTCCAAACTCAACACGACCATGGCAACATGTTCTAGAAGCAATATATGGTTATATGTCTCTTTCAATTCTTCAGTTAAAAAAAAAGGAATTAAATGGACAAGCATTTAATTTTGGGCCCAATAATAAAAATTCAGTGACAGTTTTAGATTTAGTAAAAAAAATAAAATTGAAATGGAAAAGATTAAATTGGAAAATTATTAATAATAAAAAATCTTTTTATGAGTCAAAATTATTAAAATTAAATAGTAAAAAAGCTAAAAAATATTTGGGATGGAAATGTTATTTAAACTCAAATCAAACAATAGATTGGGTAATAAATTGGTATAAATATTTTTATGATAATAATAAGAAAAATATGTATGATTTCTCAATTAAACAAATAAAAGAATACGATAATATTATAAAAAAAAAATGAAAGCAGTAATATTAGCGGGTGGCATGGGTACAAGAATTTCTGAATATACAAAAACAATTCCTAAGCCAATGATTAAAGTGAGTGGCAAACCTATTTTGCATAGAATAATTGATCATTATATAAAATATGGTGTAAGTGAATTTTATATTGCTCTTGGTTACAAAGGTTCTGTCATAAAAAATTATTTTAAAAAAAAAAGATTTTCAAAAAAAATAAAAGTTAATTTAATTGATACTGGAAAAAAAACTATGACAGGCGGTAGATTAAAAAGGTTAAAAAAATATTTAGACCAAACTTTTTTGATGACTTATGGTGATGGATTATCAAATGTAAATATAAAAAAATTGATAAATTTTCATAAACAAAACAAAAAAATGATTACTTTGACTGCAGTAAGGCCGCCAGCAAGATTTGGCGCAATTAAAATAAATGGCAACTTTGTAGAATATTTTAGAGAAAAAAATTCGTTAGATGAGGGGTGGATTAATGGTGGCTTTTTTGCCATGGAACCAGAATTAATTGACCATATTAAAAATGATCAAATTTTTCTAGAGCAGGAACCTTTTAAAAAGGCTGCAAAACTCAAACAAATATCTGCATTTAAACATTATGGCTTCTGGCAATGTATGGATACATTGAGAGATAAAGAGATTTTGGAAGAGGCAATCAAAAATAAAAAATATATTGACTAAAAAAGTATTAATTACTGGTGGCACCGGTTTTGTAGGTTATCATTTAGCAAAAAAATTTTTGTCTAAAGGATGGGAAGTTACCAGTTTATCAAAAACAAAACCAAAAAAAGAAAAGCTATTACCCAAAATTAATTATATATTTGCTGATATAAGTAAAAAGAATAGTCTTAAAAAAAAATTAAAAAAAAACTTTAATTTTGTAATTAATCTTGCAGGTTATGTAGATCATAAAAATAAAAAAAAAACTATTAGTAGTCATTATATTGGTTGCAAAAATATAGCAGAATTGTTTTTAAATAAAAAACTTCAAAAATTTATCCAGATTGGTTCAAGCGTTGAATATGGGAAATTAAAATCTCCTCATAAGGAAAACTTTACAATAAAAAGATCATATTCTTATTATGGTTTTGCAAAATTGTCATGTACAAAACTTTTACTAAGTTATTATAAAAAATATAATTTTCCAGCAACTATAGTAAGGCCGTATTTATTATATGGTCCTAGACAGGATATAAACAGACTGATACCCATTGTAATCTATAATGCTATGTTAGATAAAAGTTTTGACTGTTCTAATGGAACTCAATATAGAGACTTTTTGTACATTGATGATTTTGTTGAAGCATTATTAAAAGTTTTAAAAAATAAAAAAACAACTGGCGAAATCATAAATATAGGAAGTGGGAAACCAATTCTTGTTAAAAAAATAATATTAAAGATTTGTAATTTTTTGCAATTAGGCAATCCTTTATTTGGAAAAATTAAACTTAGAAAGGATGAAGTTAAATATCTATATCCAGATTTAAATAAAGCAAAAAAACTAATAAACTGGAAAGCAAAAACATCTATAGATTTAGGTTTAAAAAAAACAATTAATTATTTTAGAAAAAATGTCAGATAAAGTAAGTGTAATCATTAATTTTCACAATGGAGAAAAATATTTAAAACAATCTATTAAAAGTGTTATTGAGCAATATTATAACAATTTTGAATTAATCTTGTGGGACAATTGCTCAACAGATAACTCATTAAAAATTATTAAATCATTCGATGATTCTAGAATTAAATATTTTTATTCAAACAACAAAACTACACTATATAAAGCTAGGAATTTAGCAGTTAAAAAAACTTCAGGAAAATTAATCGCTTTTCTTGATTGTGATGACTGGTGGGAAAAGAACTATCTATCGTCTAGGTCGGAATTTTTTAGAACCGATAATAGCTTTTATTATTCAAATACTAATTTAATTTTTCAAAAAAATAATAAAAAAAAATTGTATAGAAATTTTAGATTGCCAAATGGAAAAATTATTGACCAATTAGTGAGAGATTATTTTATTATTATAAGCGGAGTAATATTTAAAAAAAAAATATTTGAAGATAATATTTTTTTTAATGAAAATTATAATATTATAGGTGATTATGATTTTATGATGAGAGTTTCAAGTATTTACAACGGGCATTCAATTGATCTTCCTTTAGTAAATTATCGAGTCCATTCTAGTAACTTTTCAACTTTAAACTCTAAGATGTTTTATCAAGAATATAAAGATTGGTACTATAAAAATATGTCTAATGACTTTTTTAGAAAGAATATCTTTTTTTTAGAAAAAAAACTAAAGTATTTAGAAATAAAATATCTTCTTGTAGAGGATAGAAAAAATATTAAAATTTTAAAAAAAATTTTAAATTATCCTGATTTATTTCAAATTTTTAAATTTTTAGTTTTATTTTTTATCCCAAAAAAATTTTATAGATTCTTGAGATGAAAAAAATTTTAGTTATATCAAATGATGAAATTTATTCTGATAAGAATGTAATATCTGCTAAATTTAATGATATCCTAAATATTTTACAAGCCTTATCAAAAAACTTTAGGGTTTTCTTAATTTCAAAAAAAACATCTAATAAAAAATATCATAAATTAGTTTTAAAAAATTTTCTACAACAAGTTACGTTTAAATTTATAAACAAATATTATGATAAAGAAAATTTGAAAATCTTAATTGTTTCCGTAACTCCAAGAAACTTTATTATTTTTTGTTTGTTAAATTTTATAATTAAAGATTTAAGTGGTTATGTTTACTTAAGGAGCAATGGTCATAAAGAATATTATTCTAAACTAAATATTTTCGGCTATTTATTTTATGATTTAATGTTAAAAAAAATTTGTAAGAAGCTTAAAGTTATTTCAGTTTCTGAGAAAATCCAAAGTTATAGAATGGATTACTTGGTAAAACCTTCAGAGCTTAATGAAAAATGGTTTAAAAATCGCTCATATCCAAATTTAGATAAAGTAAATCTATTGTATTTAGGAAGATTTAAAAAAGAAAAAGGAGTTTTTTCTTTAATAAAGCTAATCTCTAAAATAAAAATTGATTACAGATTGACACTAGCAGGTGAGAATAAAAATATTTTTATAAATAACCTTAATGTAAATTTTATGGGTCAAATAAGCGAAGTAGAACAGTTAATAAATTTATACGATCAACATAATATATTTATTCTCCCTTCGTTTACTGAGGGTTCACCAAAAGTGGTTTTAGAGAGTTTAGCAAGGAAAAGACCAGTGATAATTTTCCCAGATATTAAACATGTAAAGTCAAACTATAGAGGAGTTTTCGAATGCAAAAGGGACTCGCAGAGTTTAGAGAATATAATTAAATATATATTAAAAAATTATAAAAAAATACAAAACGAAATGAAAAATAACTTATTGTACCAAAAAGAAGATTTTCAAAATGATCTTGTAAAAATTGTTAATGGTTAATCTAAATTTTGTAAATCACATAAAATACTTGCTTTTTTTATTACCAGTAAGTTTACCCTTTGGTATAGCGATAACAGAAATTATCTTTCTTGCATTAATTTGTTTTTTTTTCATTAAAAATAGGGATTTGAAATTTTTACAAAATAAAGTTTTTTATTTTTTAATTATAGTATCATTATATTTTGCTGTCAGCGCAATTATTCAAATTCATGATAATTTAAAAATTTCTTCAATTTTTTATTTTCGTTATGCATTATTTTCACTATCGATCATGTTTATATTATTCTCTATTGAAAAAAAAATTAATTTTAATATTTTGTTTTTACTTTTATTTGTTTCATCACTAATAGTTTTCGATGCTTTTTTACAATTTTTTTTTGGTAAAAATTTTTTTAATTATGAAATTATTTCAAATAGAATATCCGGAATATTTAAGGATGAATTAATACTAGGTAGTTTTTTGTTAAAAATATTGCCTATAATAATATGGGTATTATTAATTTTAAATGAAAATATTAAAAAAAATAAAAAATATCTAATTTTATTTTTTTCAGCTTTTTTTATTTGTATTTATTTATCTGCAGAGAGAACTTCTTTTGCACTATTACTAATTTTCTTAACACTAACTTATTTGTTTATTCATAGGTTGAGAAAGGTTATTTTTTTTTCGAGTTTAATATTGATTTTATTTATTTTTTTTACTTCATTTATAAAAATAGGTAAATCTGACCCTTCAAATAGAATATTTATTAAAACTTTTAATCAAATTACTAATTATTATTTTTATAATAAAAAAAAACCAGAGACAATTAAGGAGAATAAAAAAGGCCAAATTGAAATAAGAGTTAATGAGCAAAAGAAATTTCAAATTTTTTCAAGTGATCACCAAGGGCATTATATTCTTGCAATAGAACTATTTAAAAAAAACCCATTATTTGGAGTCGGACCAAAAGGTTTTAGATATTATTGCAGAACTGTAAATTACGACCCTCCAAAAGGAACTTGTTCAGTGCATCCTCATAATTTTTTGATACAAATCCTATCTGAGACTGGAATAATTGGATTATTAATTTATTTATTTAGTATATTTTTTTTAATTTTTAAAATTTTTAAGATTTATAAGAATGAGCAGTTAGATACCTTAAATAAGGAGCAATTTTTAGTAATTTCAATAGCACTTCTAATAAATTTTTTTCCGCTATTCCCTAATGGAAATTTTTTTAATAATTGGATATCTATTATTAATTATTATTATATCGGTTTTTATTTATATAATTATAAAAAACTATTTAATTAAATGATATTTGTACTATTGCTAGTTTTAAATTTTATTTTGCTAAGAAATTTTAATTATATTTCTAACAATATAAATATTTACGACACACCGGATAATAAATTAAAACTTCACAAGAAAAAAATGCCTTTATTGGGTGGAGTAATTTTTTTTTTTAATTTATTTACAGTATTATTTTATCAATTTTTATCAAAAGGTAATTTTTTAGCGTTTCAGTTTAATTTTTTTAACCTTACACAAAAAATTGCTATTATCTTATTAATTTTATTTTTTTTTTTATTAGGACTTATTGATGATAAATTAAATTTAAGCCCATACAAAAAAATTTTTTACTCTATTTTTTTCTTATCTATTGGCATTTTTTTTAACAATAATTTAATAATAGATAAGATTTCTTTATCATTTTATCAGAATAAAATTTTCTTTGATAACCTATCTATTTT
>Ga0181572_10001284_pt1 | contig 18330 bp, 18 predicted proteins | sample 101ome_26_FD_133004 | JGI IMG/M metagenome (GOLD analysis project Ga0181572, IMG submission 133004) | Coastal salt marsh microbial communities from the Groves Creek Marsh, Skidaway Island, Georgia - 101408AT metaG (megahit assembly) | ecosystem: Environmental > Aquatic > Marine > Intertidal... | reverse complement strand
GCCCTACCCGTGCCATCACAAATTGCCAGTACATTAACATGGAGTGATGAGACCCACGTCGCTGAAAACCGTAACGCCTACCGGTTAAAATTTGCCGCTGTTGCTCCAATACTGGCTGAAGTGATGCCGGTCAGGGTCCCAGAGGCAAGCTTCTTTTTGTGGCTTGAAACGCCCATTAATGAGGAACAGTTTTGTCGAGAACTTTTTGAACAGCAACATATCACTGTTTTGCCAGGTAGCTATTTGGCAAGAGACACAGCGCGCGGCAATCCAGGCACCAACCATGTGCGTATCGCACTGGTCGCTGAATTAGATCAATGCGTAGCTGCCGCCCACCGAATTGTTAACTTTGTAGCGAATGCCCCATGGAAGAAAAAGTAAAACAGCCTGGCAAGCGTGCCCGTGCACGAATGATTATGGATACTTTGCAAGCACTGTATCCAAACCCTCCTGTACCGCTGGATCACACCAACCCCTTTGAACTACTGGTGGCTGTATTACTATCGGCGCAATGCACTGATGAACGAGTTAATCAAGTGACACCCGCTTTATTTGCACTGGCCAACAATCCCTTCGACATGGCGCAGATACCTGTAGAAAAAATTCGTGAAATCATCCGACCCTGCGGACTTTCACCGCGCAAAGCTGCCGCCATCAGTGAACTATCCAAGCGTCTCATCGCAGAACACGCTGGCGAAGTTCCTGCCGATATGGACTATCTAGAAACACTGCCCGGCGTCGGCCATAAAACCGCCAGTGTTGTGATGGCCCAGGCCTTTGGGGTTCCGGCATTTCCTGTCGACACACACATCCATCGGCTCGCCCAGCGCTGGGATTTGACAAAGGGAACTAACGTCAACCAAACCGAGGCTGACCTGAAGCGCCTCTTCCCCCGCGAGCGCTGGAACGACCTGCACCTGCAAATCATTTTCTATGGTCGTGAGTTCTGCAGTGCACGCGGATGTGACGGAACAATTTGCGATCTTTGCCGCCGCTGCGCCCCTCAACGCAAGCGCCCAAAGAAAACCCGCAAAGCCTAAGTCCAAATCAGCCACAGTTCTGGTATAATGCCGCCCTTTGAATTTATGAGGTTGAAGCAGTGGTCACTTTATACGGCATTCCAAACTGCGACACGGTAAAAAAAGCACGTGTCTGGCTGAGCGAGCATGGTGTGGAATTTACTTTCCACGACTTTCGTAAAGACGGACTTGATGGCGCTACCGTTGAATCATGGTGCGCACGTATGCCATGGGAGACACTGGTCAACAAACGTTCAACGAGCTGGAAAAAAATCGATGCCGATGTGCGTGAAAACTTATCACGCGATACGGTTGTCGCGCTGCTAGTTGAATACCCAACGTTAATCAAACGTCCGGTCTTAGATACCCCAGAACAATTAGAAGTTGGCTTTAACGCCGACCTCTACCAACAAATTTTTGCAGCATAACGCATAAGGAGCAAACATGAGCTTTCAGGCAATCGGTGTAGGTATAGGTACTCAAAACAGCAAGGGTGAATGGCTAGAGGTGTACTATCCTGCTCCACTGTTAGCAGACAACTTAGCGCTTGATGAACTACTCGTCGATACCCACTACGAGGGTGGTAATGCAGCGCTGTCTATTAGCAGTACTGACATGCGTAACTTTGCAGAAAAATTATCAACGCATGGCTATTCTGAACAAGCCGCTGCTGCCAGTGCATTGGCCACGAGTGAACGTCCACTGGTGATTTGTGCCATTGCCAACGATTGCGCCCCGAGCAGTGTGGCAGAGGTTTATTTAAAGCTTCACCTAATTTCTCACCGTCTTGTTAAGCCCCACGGCACGGTACTGGATGGAATGTTTGGCCTGCTTCCCAACGTAGCGTGGACCAATCAGGGCGCCATCGATATTAACGAACTTCCAGCCGCTCAACTCAAGGCCCGCATCCAAGGTGAAAACCTTTCCGTCGACTGTGTGGACAAGTTCCCTAAAATGACAGATTACGTGGTTCCCAAGGGCGTGCGCATCGCTGATACGGCCCGTGTTCGTCTGGGCGCTTTCCTTGGCGAGGGCACCACCATCATGCATGAAGGCTTTGTCAACTTTAATGCTGGCACACAAGGCCCAGGCATGATCGAAGGCCGTATTTCCGCTGGCGTATTTGTCGGCGCAGGCTCCGACCTTGGCGGTGGCTGTTCAACCATGGGCACACTTTCTGGCGGTGGTAACATCGTTATTTCTGTAGGGGATAATTGTCTGATTGGCGCCAACGCTGGTATCGGCATTCCTCTAGGCAACAAATGCACAGTAGAGTCCGGTCTTTACATTACCGCGGGTACAAAAGTTTGCCTCCTCGACGATAGTGGCTCAGTCAGCGAAACCGTTAAAGCACGACAATTGGCAGGCATGGATGACTTATTGTTCCGTCGCAACTCAACCAATGGCTCGGTCGAATGTTTGACCAACAAGAGCGCCATTGAGCTGAACCATGCCCTGCACGCTAACAACTAAGAGAATCTCATGACAAACCCCACGGTTCAGCTTGCCGAAGAACTCATTCGACGCCCTTCAGTGACCCCTGAAGATGCAGGATGTTTAACAGTGATTGGTGATCGCCTTAAAGCCATTGGTTTTCATTTAGAAAAAATGGATTTCGGCGACGTGCAAAATCTTTGGGCAGTCAGGGGCAGCGAAGGTCCCATTCTAGCTTTTGCAGGACACACCGATGTTGTGCCTACCGGCAATCCTGACCATTGGCGCTTCCCTCCTTTTGAACCTACTCACGAAGATGGCTTTTTATACGGCCGTGGCGCAGCAGATATGAAAGGCAGCCTCGCCGCTATGGTAACTGCCTGCGAGCGCTTCATTGCAGAGCACCCTGGCCATAGGGGCCGCATCGCCTTTCTTCTGACAAGTGATGAAGAAGGGCCGGCCGTTAATGGCACGGTCAAAGTCATGCAAACACTGACCGAGCGAGGAGAATTCATCGATTATTGTATTGTTGGCGAGCCTTCAAGCACCAACACGCTGGGCGATGTTGTTAAAAATGGGCGCCGAGGCTCACTCAATGCCAGTTTGACGATTAAAGGCATGCAAGGTCATGTGGCCTACCCTCAACTGGCCGACAATCCCATTCACCGTTTCAGCCCTGCTCTTACAGAACTTTGTGCAGAGCAATGGGATAACGGCAACGATTTTTTCCCCGCCACAAGCTTTCAAGTCTCAAACATCAATGCCGGCACAGGGGCGACCAACGTCATCCCCGGAGATGTTCACTGCCTAATCAACTTTAGATTTTCAACCGAAAGCACTGACACTGAGCTGATGGCACGCACCGAAGCCATCCTCAAAAAGCACGGCCTAAATTATCAAATTGATTGGAAAACTAGCGGACAGCCATTTCTCACCGACCATGGCGAATTGATTGATGCAACAGTAGCGGCAATACATGAAATCACCGGTTTAAATACTGAACTTTCCACCTCCGGGGGAACATCTGATGGTCGCTTTATTGCACCGACAGGTACCCAATTAGTGGAACTTGGCCCGCGTAATGCCACGATACATAAAGTCGACGAGCGTATTGAAGCGGCTGATTTAGAGCCACTTTCGGTGATTTACCAAGAAATTTTAAAAAAATTGCTCGCCTAGCCTTGAAAAGGCTAATGGGCGGGCCAATAAATGATCTCAGAGCTTGTTTATTTCCCAGCGCGCGTTACTCTTACCCGCCCGGCAGATGACAGCCGTGATCGCGATACATCGCAGATATACCTATAACATTTTGGAGTTAAACGCATGTTAAGCCAACCAGTACCTTTGTCTAACGAAACTCATCGCAATACTCGTGTTAAACAAACACCTACCATTGAGCACGTTCAAGACAGTCACTTAGCCTCTATTACTGTGCATGAATTCATTGCTGCCGCGCCTGAGTACCCTATTGCGTTTGTTCGCACGCCTCAAAGCGACACCCTCCGCCCTGTAGTTGTGTGGGGTGTTGAGCCACAGCAGAATTTATTTGTCGTTGATGGTCAATGGCAAGGCGGATACGTTCCCGCCGCTGTTCGCTGCTTCCCATTTGTAACTTCACTGCAAGAAGTTGACGGCGAGCGCCGAATCTTTGTTGGCATTCACGAAGAAAGTGACATCGTTAATGAAGAAGAAGGCGAACGCCTTTTTGATGATGAAGGCAAAGAAACCGAATGGTTCAAAAAGAACATTGAATTCATCAACACTGTCACAGCTCGCGACGAGCAGAGCTTAGCTTTCTGCAAAGCCCTTGATGAAATGGGCCTGGTGCAGTCATTGCAAGTAACCTTCAAAGACCCTGAAGGTAACGATCGTCGAATCGAAGGCTTACTGGCCATTGATCCTAAGAAATTTGAAGCACTGTCAGACGAAGATTTCTTGAAATTGCGCAAGCAAAATATGTTGGACCCTATCTATGCACACCTAATGTCGCTAGAGAACGTCAACAAATTACTGGCTCGCCGTTACAAGTAAGTAAAACAGGCGACTTAATGAAGAGTCGCCACACTGACTTGCACTGGGGTGAACGTTTAGTCACCCCAATCTCTTATTTATTCTGTTATGCCAGGGCTTTATTCTTCGCCCTCATTCTGGCTTTTTCTATTCTCTTAATATCCAACAATCCACTTTTCTCATCCCTAGAAATCATGGTTTAAATAGCTTTGGTTGTTGCAAAATGCCTTGTGGCAAATAAAGCCTTATAAAATATGACGTCTGCGTCTTCTTGTCAGCCTGACATCGCGCTATAATTTTATGTTTTAGACAAGCCCACCATAAGGTCATCATGGATAAAACATATCAACCGCAGGACATCGAGACGAACTGGTATCAATACTGGGAAGAAAAAGGCTTTTTTGCGCCCCAAGGCGGAGATGAAAGTTATTCCATCATGATTCCCCCACCGAATGTCACAGGTAGTTTGCATATGGGGCATGGCTTCCAAGAAGCCATTATGGACGGCTTGATCCGCTACCATCGTATGAAAGGTTTTAATACCTTGTGGCAAGTTGGTACCGATCACGCAGGTATCGCTACCCAAATGGTGGTAGAACGCCTACTTGATGCCGAAGGTTTGTCTCGCCACGACTTAGGACGCGATAAGTTTCTGGAACGCGTCTGGGAATGGAAGCATGAATCAGGTGGCCGTATTACCCAGCAGCTTCGTCGACTTGGCGCTAGCTGTGACTGGTCTCGTGAACGCTTCACTATGGATGACGGATTTTACAAGGCAGTCCAAGAAGTCTTTATCAAGCTGCATAAAGACGGCCTAATCTATCGCGGCAAGCGCCTCGTAAACTGGGATCCTAAACTGCATACCGCGGTGTCTGACCTGGAAGTTATCAGTGAAGAAGAAAATGGCTTTTTGTGGCATTTCAACTATCCGCTTAGCGATGGTTCGGGCCACCTGACTGTCGCCACGACACGCCCAGAAACCATGCTAGGTGATACCGCCGTAGCCGTTCATCCCGAAGATGAACGCTACAAGCACCTCGTAGGTAAAACTATTCGATTGCCGTTGTGTGACCGCGAAATCCCCATTATTGCCGACGACTATGTGGATCGTGAATTTGGTACCGGCTGTGTCAAAATCACGCCAGCTCACGATTTCAACGACTACGAAATGGGCCAACGTCACAACCTTGAGATGATCAATATCTTAACCGCTGACGCCAACCTTAACGATGAGGTACCCGAAGCTTATCGCGGTATGGAGCGCTTTGCCGCTCGCAAGCAAATTGTTGCTGATATCGAAGCTCTGGGTCTACTGGAAAAAATTGACGATCACAAACTTAAAGTTCCCCGCGGCGACCGTACTGGCGTTGTCATAGAACCTTTCTTAACTGACCAGTGGTATGTCACCACCAAGCCTTTGGCTGAAAAAGCTATTGCAGCGGTCGAGCAAGGCGACATTAAGTTTGTTCCCAATCAATACCAAAACATGTACTTCTCGTGGATGCGGGACATTCAAGATTGGTGTATTTCACGTCAGCTTTGGTGGGGTCACCGCATACCTGCATGGTACGACGAAGCCGGCAATATTTATGTTGGCCGCAGCGAAGAAGAAGTTCGCGCTGATAACAACATCGACCCGAGCGTCGCCTTACGCCAAGACGAGGATGTACTAGATACATGGTTTAGCTCGGGCTTGTGGACTTTTGGCACACTAGGCTGGCCAGAACAAACCGAGATGCTGAAAACCTTCCACCCATCGAGTGTATTGGTTACCGGTTTCGACATCATATTCTTTTGGGTTGCCCGAATGATTATGATGACGCTTCATTTGCGCGAAGAAATTCCATTCCACACGGTGTATGTTCATGGATTAGTTCGCGATAGCCATGGACAAAAAATGTCTAAATCGAAGGGCAACGTATTAGACCCCATCGATTTGATCGATGGCATCGATTTAGACACTTTACTCGCCAAACGCACCCAAGGGATGATGCTTCCCCACTTACGTGAAAAGATTGAAAAACAGACGCGTAAAGAATTCCCAGAGGGTATTGCCGCCTACGGTACAGATGCCCTGCGCTACACTTACTATTCACTGGCCTCAACCGGCCGTGATATCAATTTTGATGTAGGTCGAATTGAAGGCTTCCGCAACTTCTGTAACAAAATCTGGAATGCAGCCCGATACGTTCTTTTGAATACCGAAGAGCACGACTGTGGGCAGCAAGGTGGTGAGGTTGAGCTAAGTCTGGCAGACCGCTGGATCATCTCCCGCCTACAGCGCACCGAAGCTGCCGTCGAGCAAGCCATTGCCAACTACCGCTTTGACCATGCCTCACAAGCCATTTACGACTTTATCTGGAACGAATATTGCGATTGGTATTTGGAATTGTCCAAACCCGTACTGTGGGACGAAAACGCATCCGAAGCGCAATTGCGCGGTACGCGTAGAACCCTTGTACGTGTTCTAGAAACCACACTGCGTATGGCCCACCCATTGATGCCATTTATCACCGAAGAGATTTGGCAGCGAATTGCTCCTCTCGCAGGGGTGCACGGTGAAACCATCATGCTGCAATCATATCCCGAAGCCGATGAATCGAAGTTCGATGCCACCGCAGAAGCTGATATTGAGTGGTTACAAGGTGTGATTTTAAGCATCCGGAACATCCGCGGCGAAATGAATATTCCCCCCTCGCGCGCATTAAATGTATTGCTTAACAATGGCTCGAACGAAGACCAACGTCGCTTATCTGAAAATTCCAAGTCGCTCAGCAAGTTAGCTAAGCTAGAAAGTATCGAATGGGCGGGAGAAGGCGAATTGCCAATGTCTGCCACTCAGCTAGTGGGCAACATGGAAATTCTTGTGCCGATGGCAGATCTCATCGACAAAGAAGCCGAACTGACTCGTCTCAGTAAAGAGATTGACAAGCTTAGTAAAGAAATTCAGCGACTGGATGGCAAATTGAGCAATGCTAATTTTGTCGACAGAGCGCCCGCTGAGGTTGTCGCGAAGGAGCGTGAGAAGCTTGATGCACAACGACAAGCTCTCACCAAACTAGAACAGCAAGCCGAAAAAATTCGCTCGCTGTAACCCTTTGAATTCACTGATGGCGTGTTAAACGCGCCATCAGTGATGAAGTATCCCAGCGCTTACCACCTAGATCCTGTACGTCGCTATAATAGCCATCGACCATTTTGGTCAGCGTCATATCAGCGCCACACTTTTCAGCCTCAGCCAGTACTATCGCCAAATCTTTTCGCATCCAATCAACCGCGAAGCCAAAATCATATTCACCGCGCAACATGGTTTTTGCACGATTGTCCATTTGCCAAGATTGAGCCGCGCCCTTGGAAATGACATCGACTACCGCGTCCATATCTAAACCGGCTCGCTGACCGAAATTAAGCGCTTCCGAGAGACCCTGTAGTAGACCTGCTATACAGACTTGATTGACCATTTTACACAGCTGACCAGACCCACTGCTTCCCAGTAATCTACAGGCCCGAGCATAAGCCTGCATTATAGGCTCTGCACGCTGAAAATGCTTTTCGTCTCCTCCGACCATAATAGTGAGTACGCCATTCTCAGCACCTGCCTGCCCGCCTGAAACAGGGGCATCTAAAAACCCTACGCTTCGTTCCTCAGCCAGTGAGTACAACTCGCGTGCAAGTTCTGCTGAAGCAGTGGTGTGATCTACCAGGATGGAATTCGGCTGCATCGCTGTCAGAGCTCCCTGCTCACCGCAAAGCACTTGCCTTACATCATTGTCATTACCCACACAACTAAAGACAATTTCTGCATCTTCAACAGCTTCAGCAGGCGTCGGAGCATACCGGCCGCGGAACTGCTCAACCCATTTAAGCGCGACACTCGTGGTTCGATTGTAAACAACAACATCGTGACCTGCCGCCGCCAAATGACCCGCCATAGGAAAACCCATGACACCTAAACCAATAAAAGCTACTGAAGCCATGATAACTCCCCAAATCCTGTGTCGTTTATACCATTATTGTTCTGATAATTTTTTCCAACTAACGGTGTTTCTTACATATTCCGGAGCGGCACTGGCCGCATCAGTCACTTGTCCTAATGCAAAGCGTTGCGCCGCAATATCCAACAAATCGAAGGCCTGAGGGGCAAGATCGTGATACACAGCCACCGCCTTGGCTGCCGCTTGTGCTAGAGGCTCTAAACCCCAACCACTTCCTATCGCGACAAAGGGAGCCTCGACATCAGGCAAGGCATTGAGAGGCAAAATAGCCACATTATCTAACGCCTCCACACCATTGACGGTTTTTCTAAAACTGGCCCAGTAAATCTCATCCATACGAGCATCCATAGCCACCGCGATTGTTTGACCCTCAGCAATGTCGAGGGTTCTCGATGCGGTCAGCGCAAGTGCATGTAAGGACGGCACAGCAATCACCGAAGTATCGTTTGCAAAAGCCAAACCCTGCACAATACCCACGGCAATACGTAATCCAGTAAAAGAACCGGGGCCTGCACCAAAGGCAAAAGCATCAATATCAGCCAAGCTGCAATGACTCTCAGCCAGAATTTTCTCAACGAGTGGGAGCATTAAACGTGTGTGCTGACGAGGTGCCAACTCAAACAGCTGTTCAACATGACCATTGCGTAACAGGGCCACAGAGCAGGCATCGGCGGAAGACTCTAAAGCTAAAATGGTAGCCATAATGATTCCATTAAAAAGTAGCAATCATAGCGCTAAAAAAGCGCGAAAAATATTAATCTGGGCGGTAAATTCTGCCAACAGGTACCGCTTCACGACGAATACCTGGATAGGGGTAAAGGGTGAAAATATCACCATTACGCCCCTCTAAGCCCTTGGGAATGCCGTGCTCGCGACCGAGCGCGGCCTGGGCCTGCAAATGCTGCGGTTCACCATGGACGGGAATCAAAACCTCGGGCTGAATACAATCATACATGGCACGCAACTCATCGCGCGCTGGATGACCTGAAGCGTGAATGGGTAACTCGCTATCGCTCTCTTGAACAATATGAATGCCTTTCAATTTTAACAGGCGAACAATATTCTCGACGTCGTTTTCATTACCAGGAATCACACGAGAACTGAAAATCACCGTATCTCCCGGGCCAATATCGAAGGCACGGTGGCTTCCGCGAGCTAGTCGGGACAACACCGCTCCTTTTTCACCTTGGCTGCCGGTGACAATGGCGAACACTTCTTTTTCCGGCAAATATCCCAGATGGCCCGGCGGAACAAGCTCTAGCTCGTCAGGCCAAACTCCAGACAATTTAGCCGCCAAGTGAAAACGCTCCAGCGACCGACCCATCAGTGCAGGATAACGACCACAGGCACGCGCCACTTTGACAAGCGTGTGCAGCCGACCAATATTACTACCAAAGCAGGACACAACGACTCTACCCTCGGCCGCCTGAACAATTTTCTTCAGCCCTTTGTATAATTCACCTTCAGTATGAGAACGTCCCTCTACTGTGGCATTAGTAGAATCACACACCAAGTAGTCAATGGGTTGGTGCCGTAGCTTAGCAAAGTGGTCAGCGTTAAAAACTGGGTCTAGCACCGGTTTGTTGTCAAACTTCCAATCACCACTATGGAAAACCCGTCCTAATGCTGTCTCAATCAAAAGACCCTGTGATTCAGGGGTAGAATGATTAACACCAACCCAAGTAATGGCAAAAGGCCCAATATCTAGCTGCGCATCACGATCGACAACATGCACTGGCACGCTGCCTAGCAAGCCCTGCTCCGCTAACTTACGCCTCAAAACCTCGGCCGTGAACGCCGTGGTATATACCGGGCAGCGCAATTTAGGCCACAGGTAGGCTACCGCACCGACGTGATCCTCATGGGCATGCGTTATCAGTAACCCACAAAGCTCTTCTCTTCGAGACTCAATAAAGCTAGCGTCGGGATAAAACACCCGCTGGCCAACCTGATCGCGCTCAAAACCTATACCACAGTCCACCATCAACCATTGGCCATCGGTACCATATAAATTGAGATTTGCGCCAATTTCACCACAACCACCCAAGGGGAGGAACCAGAAGTCACGCGGTCCCGGTGTTGTGTGTCGACGCTGCTTGAGCCAGGGGGCTATTCGAGATGAAGCCATGGGAATCCGTTTTCTTGGTCAGCGACAACAACCTTATCTAAATTAGGTAGCACCGCCTGCATAGATGCCATAACGCGATCATGGGCATTATTCTTTTCACTGATGTGTGACACCACCACATGTTTCAGCTGATTGAAATCAATGTGCTGTAATAAACTAGCCGCCTGATCGTTACTCAAGTGCCCCCAATCCCCTCCCACACGGCGTTGAAGTGAGGGTGGATAGGGTCCACGCGCGAGTAGTTCCGGACAATGATTAAACTCCAGCACCAAACCATGGCAGTGGCGATAGTGCTCAATAACATGCGGGGTGATACTCCCCAAATCGGTTAACACACCGAGTATTTTACTGGAACTTTCAAAAACAAATTGAGTGGCTTCGCGAGAGTCATGGGGCACTGCAACGGTTTGTACATCAATACCACCAATGCTAAATCGATGACTACCTTGGATTAAATGATAATTGGGAAGTCTCTGCCATTTGGTGGCGATAAAGGTGCCGTGAGACATATACACGGGAATTGAGAACGTTCTAGCGAGCGACTCAACCCCTTTGGCGTGATCGGAATGCTCATGGGTCACTAATATCGCATCGATATCACCGGGGACAAGATCTAACCTTGCGAGGCGGCGCTGCACTTCGCGAAGGCTGAATCCACAATCAATCATCAGGGTAGTGTCGCCACGCTGCACTAAGGTGCAATTGCCTCGGCTGCCACTCCCCAGCGAGGCGAAAGATAACACTACGAAATATTACTCTTTAGAATTTCCAAGATTTTTTGGCGATCTTCCTCTGGGAAGCCAGCTTTTTCAGGCACAAGTTCGATAGTCACGGTAGCATCATTCAACTGACGTAAAACCACTTGGAAAGTACTACCAAAGTGCTCAACCTGTTCTTCATCGCCGCCAAACAAGTTACTCCAGAAACCCGGTTCGCCATCTTCATTCAAGGCCTTGGGTTGATAGGTAACAAAATAACGACCGCGGCTACGATCGCGATCATCCACCACAAACTGGGTCTTTTTCAAAGCAAGCGTCATGGCAGCCCAAGCGCGATCAAAACCTAACTGAAGTTCAATGTAGGCTGGCATATCATCACCAGCAACCACACGAACTCGACTGGCTTCACTAATACCTTGAGCCAAAAGTGACACGGCTGCACTACTGGAATCCTGTACCAAATAGTTAGCCAATTCCATCACCATCCAGCGTTCGCGCTCACTTGAATCAGAAACTGCATCCCAATCCAGCTCGATGGTTTCCATAGTTTCACGGCTAGTGCTCTTTTGCTGAACATGAATTTCAGCGGTCGACGGCTGTACACCCGGCCCAACAGCAATGCGGTAACGCTCAACCACTGAGGGGTCACTTTTACTGGTTAACCAATTAGTTTCTAGAACGCCAGCTTTACCATCAACTTGCTTCAACGGCAGACGGTTGCCTTCAAAGAACGCTCTTACGCGAGGCCATGCCTGTCCCGTCGCCAACTCCATAACGATCCAACTTTCTCCGTCGAGGGCTTGAACACGCACAAATTGATCTGCCTCAGCAGCGATCAAGGCCTTGGGCTGCAGGTCTTTTTCATCCACCATTAATGGGCCATCGACCGGTTCAGGTAATACATAAAGATCGTTAAGCGAAGAACGAGTCATCCCCTCTGGTAGGGTGAGTTCAGGCATTTCCTTGGCCTCTAAATAATATTTAGAGCGATCGGGAAAGGCCTCATCGATGTCGGGTAGGATAGAGCAAGCCGATACAGCACTGGTTAAAGCAACTACAGCAAAACGCAATTTCATTAAAATGTCCAAATTACAGCAAATTAGCGGCGTGCATAGCAGCACGCACAGTGTCATGGTATTCAGCAGACAGCGGTGTCAATGGAAGGCGAATCCCGCTACCACAACGACCCAACTGTTCTACCGCCCATTTCACAGGGATAGGATTAGATTCGACAAATAACACTCGGTGGAGTTCCTCGACCTGTTGATTTAATTGACGAGCAATTTCAACCTGGCCAGCCATCGCCGCAGCACACATGTTAGATAATATAGCTGGAGCAATATTGGCGGTGACGGAAATATTACCCTTGCCACCCAATAACATGAGATCAATGGCAGTGGCATCATCCCCCGAATAAACCAAGGCTTTACCCTCACACGCTTGCAACACTTGTTTGGCTCGTTGCATGTCGCCCGTGGCATCTTTGATACCCACCACATTGTCAAACTCAACGATGCGAGCCACGGTTTCAGGCAACATATCACAAGCCGTTCGGCCGGGAACGTTATACAGTATCTGTGGAATATCAACCGCTTCAGAAATCGCCTTATGGTGAAGGTAAAGGCCTTCTTGGGTGGGCTTGTTGTAGTATGGCACCACCAACAAACAACCATCGGCACCCACTTGTTGTGCCGCTTCAGTCAATTCGATAGCCTCGGCGGTAGAGTTAGCGCCCGTACCCGCAATAATGGGGCAGCGGCCATCACTTCGGCGCACAACCGCTTCGATAACACGCTTGTGCTCGTCAACATTCAGAGTAGCAGATTCTCCCGTTGTACCCACAGCCACGATAGCATTGGTGCCCTGTTCAATGTGCCAATCGACTAAAGCATCTAGTGCTTCCCAATCAATGGCGCCATCGGCGTGCATTGGGGTGACCAGCGCCACCATACTGCCCTGAAACATTTAAAACTCCAACAACTACATATAAAAGAGTTATGTTACTCAGTTGCGCCAAAAAAAGCCATTCACGAAAGAGGTTATAGGCATTTAAATGATAACTTTTGCCCAAATATAAGCGTTACAAAGCTAGCCACTGAATGTTGGCTATGACAACATGGCATGCAACAGGAGAAACCTATGAAAAATTGGCTCATATTCATCGCGGCGAGCTCTCTTTTAATATCAGCTGCAGCTTCGGGGCAAGGCCTATCAACGCCTATAACCCCTGCCAACCAAGATAATACTTGGCAACAAATTTCTGAATTCACCTATATCGATAAAGGCCACACAAAAAGGCAACGCAGCAGTATCGACGAACTATCTCGACGCTTTTTAGGCAGTCAATTAAGAGGCAGCAAAGATAGCGATCTCCGCATTCTGCAGCGCCTGCTCGACAGAGGCATTGTCAGTAAAAATGACACGGCAACACTACAAGCCATGGGCGTGGTACTGGGCGACATAATCGCCGCCGAATTAGGCTTAGATTGGGTAGTGTATGAAGACAAAGAGGGACGCAATAGAGCTCTGCGCTATAAACAACGCAGCGAAGTATTGTTCCCTATCACTATGATATCTCGCCGAGCAGAAACCGGGGCCAAGATTGATGTAAAAGCGATATTTGACAAGGCTGTCGAAAGCTATAAACCCCTTTTACCCGCCCTACCCTACAGCTAGTTAGTCGCTGTCATTTGGCGAGCCACACGCTCTGTTGCTCGCCACACTCTTAGCGTGTTTCCCGACAGTATTTTAACGATATCACTTTCGCTGTAACCTCGCTCGAACAACCCCTCAATAATGGCCGGATAATCAGAAACATCTTTAAAGCCAACTGGCAACGTATTACCAACACCATCAAAATCTGTCCCAATACCCACGTGGTCGACCCCAACCAAACCTACGACCCAATCGATATGGTCTAACACATCATTGACCGTGGCGTATGGATAGGGGTGCATCACACGATAACGACGCTCGTGGCCCGCCTCATCAGCAGCGTCAAAGGGGCCAAATTTTTCCTGTAGCTTTTGTTTAGATTCGGCAAACTCGATAGACCACTGGCGAGCGTCCTGTGTAAGAAATGTCGACCCCATACTGATCTGAATAACACCATCTTTAGCCGCTAACGCACGGATCATCTCATCGCTCATATTTCTTTCCCAGCCTGGCGTAAAATGTCGCGCCGAAGAGTGAGTTGCAATAAGGGGAGCACGGCTTAACTCCAGCACATCGTAAAAAGCTTCGTCGGAAACATGTGAAATATCAACCATGACACCGAGTCTATTCATTTCCAGTACCACCTTCTCTCCAAAAGGACTCAAACCACCCCAAGGACGGTTTTCATCATAGGAAGAGTCGCAAATTTGATTACTCTTGCTATGGGTAAGGGTGATATAACGCACACCACGCTGATAAAAATGCTCAACATTACCTAGATCATATTCCAGTGCACTGCCGTTTTCTATACCAAGCGCCAAGCCGATTTTACCATCGTTAAGTAACTGCTCAGCTTGATCGGGAGAGCTAACCATAGTGAAGGTTTGAGGCGCTCTACCCACCAAGGCTTCGACTTGATCAATCAGCTGATTAGCCAAAAGTGCAGCACCACCTTCAGCCTCTTTACTAGCGGGAATATAAATGGACATAAAAGGCAAATTTAGGCCGCCTTCCAAAGCGCGCGGCGCGTCAAAGTCACCTTGTTGGGTAGCACGCGACACATCTTCCCAGTGCTCGGTCAAACGATAAGGAACATCGATATGTGTATCAATAATGAGAGATTGTTTTGCTAATTCCACTGAACGCTGGGAATGAGTGTCAGCAACCACTGAAACAGAACAGCAGCTTACCAAATAGGCCAAAAGCAATTTCTTCATAGCGCTACCCTCTATGTTTATCGTGTTTTGACCCACCCAAACAGTTAGGACTGGCGGGGGCCTGCCCCTTTTCAGCCCACTCTGCTGGCGTATATAGATGCAATGCCAAAGCGTGAACGCCAGAGGCTAACTCATCAGCGAGGCAGGCGTATAAGCTCTGGTGTCTAGCCACTTTGCGCATTCCTTCAAAATGCTCACTCACCAATACCACTTTAAAATGCGTTTCAGCATTTTTAGCGACACTATGACCATGGCTCTCGTTGTCAATCGCCATAAATTGCGGTGCATAATCACGCGCTAGCTTACTTTCGATAGTCGCTTGAACAGACATAGCCTCTCCTTAAGAAGAAATTTCGAATATCTTGGGGCAAAATAAAAACGTTGCCAAGCGTGCAGCAACGCCAATATTTTAATGGTGGTGATGACCACCGGGGCCATGTGCGTGGCCGTGATCTATTTCTTCAGCGGTGGCATCACGTACATCCAATACTTGCAATTCAAAACGGACATGTTGTCCCGCCATAGGATGATTAGTATCGATGTCTACGTTGAACTTTCCCACCTTAATAATTGTCGCAGGAACGGCGCCCTGGTCAGTATTAACACTCACAATCATACCGGGCTGAAGGCGCTTAGGCGCATTAACTAAATGCTTAATCGGCACCCGCGCCGCCTTGGTTTCCTCACGAACACCAAAGGCTTGCTCCGGAGCGAGAGGCAGGCTCAATGTATCACCAGCCTGCTTACCCTCTAATGCCTGCTCCACACTGGCCATCATCCCGTTATGACCGTGCAGATATAATTGCGGCTGTCCCTCGTCGCTGGCTTCGATCAATTGATCTTGATCGTTGTATAACTGATAGGCCAGCTGCACGACTTTATTTTTACTAATTTGCATGGTTTTCTCCATAAAAAAAGCGCTCCCTGAGAAGCGCTTTCTACAAACAGGTTATCACTTAAGAAAGTGCAGCAAACACCTTATCGGTGATGTCGCTGACCGCACCAACACCCTCAATTTTGTGATACTCAGGACCCTCTAGATTCATGTAGAAGTCAACCAACGGCGCAGTTTGGTCGTGGTAGACAGACAAACGCTTACGGACGGTTTCTTCTTTATCATCTTCGCGCTGGATCAAGGACTCACCAGTGACATCATCCACACCTTCCTGCTTAGGAGGATTGTAAATGACATGGTAAGTACGACCAGAATCTTGATGAACACGACGACCCGACATGCGTTTGACGATTTCTTCATCATCCACAGAAATTTCTAGAACGTGGTCAATCTCTACGCCAGCATCACGCATGGCTTCAGCCTGAGGTATCGTGCGTGGAAACCCATCAAACATAAAGCCATTGGCACAATCTTCTGCTTGAATACGGTCTTTTACTAAACCAATAATGATATCGTCGGAAACTAAACCACCAGCATCCATGATTTCTTTGGCCGCCATACCAAGGGGGGTACCTGCTTTAACCGCCGCACGCAACATATCGCCAGTAGAAATTTGTGGTACGCCAAACTTTTCCATAATGGCTTGTGCTTGGGTTCCTTTACCGGCGCCTGGTGGGCCTAACAAAATCAAACGCATTAACTGCTCCTTAGATGCTCTTTTGGTCTTTAATGAAGACACTATATTTTTTGAATGGCGACACAATACACAGTGGACCTAAGTCTGACAAGTAGCCGCATGAACATTATAGGCATATGCGACATCAACGAGAATGATAGCGACGTAGTCCGTATGATAACCAAATATGACTGCTTTTTGCCTACACTTAACTCTGCAGACAACATAAGTTCATATATAATGAAGTCAACTTAATGATGGTGGACACTATGGCCCTTAACAGCATTACTGAAATTATTGACGACATTCGCCAAGGTAAAATGGTTATCCTAATGGATGACGAAGATCGCGAGAATGAAGGCGACCTAATTATTGCTGCCGAAGCTGTGACCCCCGAAATCGTTACCTTTTTTGCTCGTGAAGCTTGTGGTTTGATCTGCTTACCCATCACCGAAGAAAAAGCTATTCAACTCAATCTACCACTGATGGTCGACAAGAATAAATCGACCCACACGACTAACTTTACAGTGTCGATAGAAGCTGCAACGGGAACCACTACCGGGATTTCTGCCGCTGACCGAGCTCGCACGGTCCAAGCAGCAATTGCACCCAACGCTAAGCCTGAAGATATTATTCAGCCAGGTCACATATTCCCCCTGATTGCAAAACAAGGTGGCGTATTGAGCCGCGCCGGTCACACCGAAGCGGGTGTTGATTTGGCTCGCTTGGGTGGCTATCAGCCAGCGGCATTGATCGTAGAAATCATGAATGAAGATGGCACGATGGCGCAACGCCCGCAACTCGAGGCCTTCGCCGCCAAGCACAACCTAAAAATAGGCACTATCGCGGATCTTATTGAATATCGCGCGATGAATGATAAAACCGTCGAGCGCATTGAGCAGAAAACTATCAACACCAACTTTGGTGAGTTTGATCTGCATGTTTTTCATGATCGCGAAGACAATACCCGCCACTACGCACTCAGCAAGGGCACCATCAACGCCGAAAAACCCACCTTGGTTCGGGTGCAAACCCTCAACACCTTGCGCGATATATTTCAAACAGTTATCAATGACGATACGGTGGCGTGGTCACTTCCAAAATCGCTTCAGCATATTGCCGAAGCCGGTGAAGGGGTATTGGTACTAGTGGGCCAACAGGAAAATGATGACAGCCTGCTTGAACAAATTAGAATGTTCCCAGAACTGCCTAAGCCAGAACCACGCAGTGTGAGCGAAGAAGGCCAGATTGTTTACCGTGTCATTGGCGCAGGTTCACAGATACTAAGCCAGTTAGGCGTGGGCAAAATGAGAATTATGGGACCACCTACTCGCTACAATGGAATTTCCGGCTTCCATTTAGAAGTCGTAGAGTTCGTCAACGACTAATTAATCAATGACTTAGAAGGGGCCTAGAGCCCCTGTTTCTTGGCTTCATGCCACAGAGCATCCATTGCTTCTAAATTACTGTGTGAAAGCGAACCCTCAGTGTTATCTTCAATATAGGCAAAGCGACGTTCAAATTTGGCGTTGCCGTCGCGCAAACACTGCTCAGCATCAACCTTGAGATGTCGCGCCATATT
>Ga0181572_10001275_pt1 | contig 18389 bp, 8 predicted proteins | sample 101ome_26_FD_133004 | JGI IMG/M metagenome (GOLD analysis project Ga0181572, IMG submission 133004) | Coastal salt marsh microbial communities from the Groves Creek Marsh, Skidaway Island, Georgia - 101408AT metaG (megahit assembly) | ecosystem: Environmental > Aquatic > Marine > Intertidal zone... | reverse complement strand
TGCCAGGAATTTTGAAAGGAACGCCTTGAATGCCTAGCGATAAGAGGCCAGCGCTTTGGCCACTTCCAGGGTCGAATGTGCTTTGTTCAGGCAATAAAAATGAAGCCCAGCGACTCCTTCCTTGAGGAGCGCCTCACATTGGTCGATGGCGTAATCGATACCAAAGGCCGTGGCAGCGGCATCATCCTCAGAGAGGCCTTCCAGTCGCTGCATCATGGGGCTTGGTATGGTGGCACCGCAAAGCTCGGTGAATCGTTGGATCTGTCGAGTCGATAGCACGGGGAGAATGCCTGGGATGATGGTCTGTTCCATCCCCAATTCCTTGACCATGTGATCTCGAAAACGCAGAAAATCCTCATTATCAAAGAAAAGCTGGGTCACCACAAAATCAGCTCCTGCATCGACTTTTTCCTTCAGCCGGGCCCAGTCCACTTCCTTCCCTTCTTTGCAGGCGATGTGACCTTCAGGAAAGCCAGCGACACCGATGGACATGTCGTGATTGGCTTTGATGAAAGCCACCAAATCTTTGGAGTAGGCAAAACCGCCCTCGGTGGCTTCAAAAGGACCCACGCCTCCTGGAGGATCTCCTCTCAGAGCAAGAATATTGCTAATGTTGCGTTTTTCGGCATCCTGCAACACTTGAGCGATTTCATCCTGTGTTGCCTGCACACAAGTCAGGTGGCTCATGCAAACAAGACCAAAGTCCCTTTGAATTCGCTCGACCATGTCCAGGGTGGTGTCTCGGGTGCTGCCTCCAGCGCCATAGGTCACCGAGCAATAGTCTGGAGCCATGGCCTGAAGCTCGGGAAGCACCGAGGCAAAGAGGTTTTCTTCTCCTTTCTCCGTCTTGGGTGGGAAAAACTCAAAGGAGAAGGCGGGTTTGCCTTCTGATTTCTTTTGCTGGTGAATGTCCCTGATATGGCGCATGGGCATCTAAAAAGTAAGTGAGTTACAGTGGAACCGCAAGTGGGATATCCACTTTGAATTTTAACACCAACCCATTGTGACATCGAAAAAAGTTGATGCCCCACGCCGGGCAAGATCAAGATGCACGCCGTCATGGGGCAATACCCTGAGTCTTATTCTGCGGTTCAACTTGCCGATGGGTCTTACTCGGTCCGTTCGGAAGTCCATCAGGAAACCTTTCATCCGGTTGTCGGATCTGAGGTCGAGGCCAGGTGTGTGTATTTCAATCCCATGCGGTTGGAACAACGTTGGGGGCCAAACTCCAAGGACTTGTGTGTTTGGGATGTCGGTCTTGGCAGTGCTGGTAATGCCCTGCACCTGATGCGTGCTCACGAAAACACCAGCCGCGAGCTGCGCCTGCATAGTTTTGATAAAACACTCGGAGGCCTCCGCTTTGCGCTGGATCACACCGAAAAGTTTTCCTATCTCCATGGTTTTGAACCTTTTCTCAAAACCTTGATGGAGTCAGGTGAGGTGCTCTTTCAATGGAAGCACCTTCACGTGCGATGGACCATGCATCTGGGGGATCTATGCCAGGAGGGTTTTCCGAAGCCGGCCGGCGACGAGGCCTTCCCCGATGCCATCCTCTATGATCCCTATTCGCCTGCCAAAAACCCCGAAATGTGGTCGCTGGGCATGTTCCAGTCGCTGGCAGCGTGCCTTCCAGAAAACGCAACCCTCGCTACCTACTCTCGCAGCACTAGCGTAAGGGTTACTTTGCTCCTAGCAGGTCTGTTTGTGGGTCGAGGGGGAGCGGTAGGGGAGAAGGAGGAAACCACCGTGGCTGCCACCTCGGGCTCGCTCATTGCCCCCTTGCTCGGTGCCGACTGGTTGAGTCGTGCCAGCCGATCGACCAATGCGGAGCCGATTCGACAACTCCCTCACCATCGCTCTCCGATCACTCAGGCGACCTGGACAGCACTCCTGGCACATCCCCAGTTCCGTGCAATGGGCTTGGATCCTCATTTGCCCAAGACATCCTGATGTGGCATGTTCGGTCATCAGCATGAGCGAACCTTGGGTCAGTTTTATCATACCCGCCTACAATGAGGCCAAATTGCTACCCTTAACCCTCCATGGTATTGCCCAAGCCTTGGGTTCATGGGATGAGCCTTGGGAGTTGATTGTCTGCGATAATGACTCAACCGATGAAACGGCTGAGCTTGCCCGATCTTTGGGGGCCAGGGTCATTCACGAGCCCATTCGGCAAATTGCTCGATCTCGCAACGCGGGGGCCTCGATTGCCAAAGGGCAATGGTTTGTGTTCATTGATGCCGACTCCATTCCCTCCCAAGCCTTATTGAACGATTTGCGTGAGACCTTGAAAGGAGATCAAGTGGTGGGAGGCGGGGTGACCTTATGTTTGGATCGCGCGTTACCAGCTTTTTGGATGATGTGGGTGCATGCCTGGAATGGCATCAGTCGATGCTTTCGGCTCGCTGCCGGTTCCTTTGTCTACTGTCGCGCTGAGGCTTTTCGGGAAACTGGGGGTTTTCCTCAGGACTGCTACACCGGAGAGGAAATCTGGTTCAGTCGCAAACTCAAGGCGTGGGGTCGAAAGCATCGCATGCCTTTCAAGGTCTTGCACCGTCACCCATTGATGACTTCAGCCCGCAAGGTATCGCTTTATTCGAGGGGGGAATTATTGAAAACCCTCATTTGCTCCATGTTTCTCTACCCCTTTGTGCGTCACCGCCGGCAGGCCTGGTTCATGTGGTATGACGGGCGGCGGTGAACTCTTTTTTCGAACAAGGCGCGATCACGGCATCGGTCATACCGTGGATGATTTTTTTGTCGTTGGGACAGATGGTTGCCATGATCCCCTGAAGTGTGGCACGGGCCTGATCGCCTTCCCCATGGACAAAATAATACGGGCATAACCTGACCCGTCCGGTCATGGGAACAACCTGCTGAGTTTCAAAATCGTAATAGTGTGTGTCGACCGATCGCGGCTTGTGGTAGCGCTGAAGGATATGGTTCTCCTGACCGAAACCTCGAATGGCTTGATCCACCACCTCGGACCAAGCTTCGCTGGACAAATCGCTGCCTAGGTAAACCCCACGTGATCCCCAGGCCCGTTCTGAAAACCCTGATACCTTGAGGATTAAATGGCGCTCCCTTTGGGAAAGGTTTTTAAGCTGATGCCAGTCCGTGCAAGGTAGCCCCGGCAAGGCCCCTTGAGGTGGGAGGGGAGTGGGATCGATCATCCAGGTATAAGGTACATGCCGCTTCATGGTTTCGAAGAAGGTGCCACCTAGATGCTGATGCCAAAAAGAGCTCAGATTGTGGTTGTGCAACAGTGCCATCCCACTTTTTTCCTCCAGATGAGGCTTGGGAGGTGGGGTCAGGACAATGGACTCATCGGCAGCCATCCTGAGCAATGATTTAGCCACGGGTATTTGTGGGAGATCAAAGAGTTCGAAGAAACGATACACAGCCTCACCTGGCTCAAAGTCATGACAGTGCTCATCTTGGCATGTCATCTCCCGATCTTTGATCTGCTCACATAACCATGCCATTTCCGGACGATAGGTAGCCGATTCTTGCGAAACAATGATGCGGACTCGCTTGTGAGGACCAAAGATGCCGGAAAAGCCATCCAGCATTCCACGAGCTCCGCCGATGAGGTTGTAGGACGCATCCAATTTTGAGTATGCCTGGTTCAGCCATGCTGTCAGGCCAATCCCACCGGGAACGCTGTCTAGTTCGCTGATGATAAATCCCTCTTCAGTCAGCAGGATATCTGGGCGAATGACTTTAGGGAGAGTATGTCGAAAGGGTTTCGATAGGGCATGATCAACGAGCTCACGGGGCTTGCCAGCCTCTAACCACTGAGCAACCCAATGGGGTGCGCGTTGCTCTTGGCTCTGCCGGTAAAGAAGATCCAGAGCTCGGTAGAATTGAAGTAAGATACGCCCAAGTTTTTCCAATGAGCGCACCAGCTTGGGTTCCAGAGCAAAGGGTTCGATGGCCGTGCGCCACGATAAGTCCGCAAAAAGACCCTCCTCTGGAAGATTTTTGCGGATGGATTCGGCGTTTGCCTTGGCGCGTTCCGAATGCTCCCAATTCAAGATGAATGCCCTGGTTAACGGATTGATGTGGCTCAGCGAATCTGACCTGTGCCATAGCACAGCCATTTGTAGCTGGTCAGCTCCTCCAGGCCCATGGGGCCTCGTGCACCAATCTTGTCAGTGCTGATGCCAATCTCGGCACCCATGCCGAATTCGGCTCCATCGGTAAATCGTGTGGAGGCATTCCAGTAAACGGCCGAGGCATCCACATCTCGCATGAAGGTGGCGGCACAATCGGCATTTTGGGTGATGATGCTATCGGAATGCCCAGATCCGTGAAGGTTGATATGGCTGATGGCTTCCTGGAGATTGGTGACGACCTTGATAGCCAGAATGAGATCAAGGTATTCGGCATCCCAATCACTCTCCTGGGCTAGTTCAAATGAGAGGGCTTCCTCTTTAATGAGTGCTGAGAGTGCTTGTTGGGATGCCTCATCCCCTCGGATTAAAACATTTTTCTCGCCCAATGCCCTACCAAGAGAGGGAAGGAGCTTCTCAGCAATGGTCGCATCAATCAGCAGGGTTTCCATGGCATTGCAGACACCTGGACGCTGCGTTTTGGCATTGATGGCAATGGCGACGGCCATTTCAAGATCGGCCTCCTCATGGATGTAGACGTGGCATACACCCTTGTAATGCTTGATTACGGGGACCTTGGAACAATCAGCCACGGCACGTATCAGGCCCTCGCCCCCGCGGGGCATGCAGAGATCCACCTCATCGGTCAGGGAGAGGAGTGCGGGGATGGCCGCACGATCCGTTGTGGGAACGACCTGGATGGCATCCTGCGGAAAAGCAGGATCGCATTGCTGGGCTGCCTCGACCATCAGTTTGGCAATGATTTGATTGGAGTGAAGGGCTTCCTTGCCACCTCTCAGGATGGTGGCGTTACCCGATTTGAAACAAAGGCCCGCTGCATCGGCCGTCACATTGGGGCGTGACTCATAAATGATGACCACCACCCCAATGGGGGTGGTGACTTTTTTGAGTATCAATCCGTTGGGGCGCTCACGCTCATCCAGCACGAGACCCACGGGATCGGGCAGGGCGGCCACTTCTCGAAGGCCTTGTGCCATGGCTTCGATGCGCGCCTCATTCAGAACCAGCCGATCAATCATCGCCTGAGAGAGCCCCATTGCTTTGGCCGTATCCAGATCCTTGGCATTGGCTTGACCGATGGCAGCCTGATTGTCACAGAGGGCCTGAGCCATTGCCTCAAGGCAACGGTTTTTCTGGTCCGTCGTCAACCTCGTGAGCTGTTGTGCAGCCGCCTTGGAGCGACCGGCCAACTCTTTCATCTGTGCGTCCAAACTCATAGGAAGCATCAGGGTAGGAGCAAGACGAGAGCCTTGCAACGTTGTAAGTCATCCAGGCTCAGCTGAGCTGGATCAGCAAATCCTTGATCTCGACATGGTCTCCGAATGCGACAGCTAGGTTGCTGATTGTACCGTCGGCAGGAGCGTTGATGGAGGTCTGCATTTTCATCGCTTCCATCATAATTAGACGCTCTCCTTTTTGTACTTTTTGGCCAACCCGGACATGCACTTCGGCAATCAGCCCAGGAATAGGGGCGCCGATTTGAGAAGGATCAGCATCGTCGGCCTTGGCTCGCTGGGCCCCTTTGGGTGCGATCTGAGCATCGGTGATCATTGTGTCACGCGCGATACCGTTGAGTTCGTAGGTGACCGTGCGTTGACCTTGTTCATCGGGGGAACCGACGGTGATCAGGCGAATGAACAAATCCTTGCCTTCCTCAATACTGACCTGAATTTCTTCCCCAGCCTGTATGCCATACAAAAAGTTCAAAGTCGGTAGAGCTCCCACCTTGCCATAAGCCCTGTGATGTTGCTGGAAATCAAGGAATACCTTGGGGTACATCAAATAAGCATAAAGATCATCCTCAGTGGCCTTGCGCTTGATTTTTTGAGTGATTTCCTTTCGGACTTTTTCCAAGTCCAGATTGGGTGCTGGCTTGGGTCGCCCACGGCGAATATCTTCCTGATAGCGCTTTCGGGCTTTTTGATAGGCCAGCTTTGGCAGGATAGCCTTCCAGACTTTTTCAGGCCACCCTCCTTCGGGCCACCCCAGACCGCCCTGAAACATGTCGATGACCGATTCAGGCCAACTGTGCTCTTCTGGGCTTAGGTTCACGACATCGTTGGGACGGATGCCGTGGGTGAAAAGGTAGAGCGCCATGTCCCCGACCACTTTACTGGATGGCGTGACCTTGACGATGTCTCCGAACAACAGGTTGACTTCCGCATAAGTGCGGGCGATTTCATTCCACCGATGAGCCACACCCATGCTGGCTGCCTGAGCCTTCAAGTTGGTGTATTGCCCACCAGGCATCTCATGAAGGTAGACATCGGCACTTCCGGTCTTAGGCGCGGTATCAAAAGGTTGATAAACCTCGCGTACCTGCTCCCAGTAATCAGACAGCTTGTTGAGCGCATCCAGATCGATCCTCGTGCGCCGTGGCGAGCTTTCTAAAGCTGCGACCAAAGAGTTCATGTTAGGCTGCGAGGTGCTGCCTGACATGGATGCAACAGCCAGATCCACAACGTCCACACCCGCTTGGGATGCCTCCAGAATGGCTGCGGATTGCACCCCGGCTGTTTCATGCGTGTGAAAATGAATCGGGATACCGACTTCCTGTTTGAGAGCCCTGACCAGCTTGCGTGCGGCAGCAGGGCGACAAAGCCCAGCCATGTCCTTGATGGCCAGCATATGGGCACCCATCCTCTCCAGCTCCTTGGCTAGTTTTACGTAATAGGCCAGATCAAATTTGTCGCGCCCACCGTCCAGGATGTTGCCAGTGTAGCAGAGGGCTGCTTCACAGACGCCATGGGTTTGCTGAACTGCCTCCATGGCGGTCTTCAGGTTGGGTAAGTAATTCAGGCTATCAAAGACCCTGAAAATATCCATGCCGGCCTCGGCTGCATGGCGCACAAACCCGTCGACAACATTATCTGGATAATTGGAATACCCGACAGCATTGCTACCGCGAAAAAGCATCTGGAAGCAGATGTTTGGGATATGCTTTCTTAAAATACGGAGTCGCTCCCATGGATCCTCGCTCAGGAAGCGCATAGCCGTATCAAATGTGGCACCTCCCCACATCTCCATGGAAAACAGACCTTCTCGCGCATCACCTAAGTGATGAGCGATGAAGTCGGCACAACCCAGCATGTCATGGGTGCGCATGCGGGTTGCCATGAGTGACTGGTGAGCATCTCGGAAAGTCGTATCGGTGACCAGTAAGCGCTTTTGCTTCAATACCCATTGAGAGAACCCCTTGGGTCCCAATTTGAGCAGAAGATCCCTGGTTCCTTGTTCCATGGGGTTTTCCCTCTCATACGACATGGGCTTGGGTGAAATGACTTCGACCTGAGGGCGTCCAGCCTTGAGATGCGGGTTGCCATTGACGGTGACCTCGGCAAGGAAGTTTAGGAGACGTGAGGCTCGATCCCGTCGAGGCTTGAAATCGAACAATTCCGGTGTGGTGTCGATCAATCGTGTGGTCGCCTGGCCTGAACGAAAGTCGGCATGGTCGATGACATTTTCAATGAACGGGATGTTGGTTTTGACCCCGCGAATGCGGAATTCTGCCAAGGCACGATGCATCCGATCCATGGCATTTTCATAAGTGCCACCACAGGTGATTAATTTCACCAGCATCGAATCGTAGAATGGCGTGACCACCGCTCCTGAATACCCCATGCCCCCATCAAGTCGGATGCCCAGGCCTCCCGGCGAACGATAGGCCAGTAGTTTGCCGTAATCGGGGGTAAAATGATTGGCAGGGTCTTCGGTGGTGACGCGTGCCTGGATGGCATAGCCGTGGCGAGGGATGGCTTCCTGAGTAGGGATCCCTATAATAGCCTCATGGAGTCGATGATTCTCCGCAATGAGGATTTGGCTACGCACCAAATCAATCCCGGTGATTTCCTCGGTCACTGTGTGCTCAACCTGGATACGGGGATTCATCTCAATGAAATAGGCCTGGTGTTGATCCAGATCGTAAAGGAATTCTACCGTACCGGCATTTTCGTACCGGATTTCCCGTGCCAGCTTGACGGCATCCTGACACATCTGATCAATCAGTTCAGGCGGTAAGCCGTAGCTTGGAGCTACCTCAATGACTTTCTGATGGCGTCGCTGAACCGAACAATCCCGTTCGTGGAGATGCACAACATTGCCGTGCTTGTCTGCGAGAATTTGCACCTCAATGTGCTTGGCTCGGCCAATGAATTTCTCCAGAAATACCGCAGGGTTGCCAAAAGCTCTCTCGGCTTCGCTTTGAGCTTCATCAAGCAATGAATCAAGTTGATCTGCATCGGGAACAACGCGCATGCCTCGACCGCCTCCACCGAAGGCGGCCTTGATGATTAAGGGAAACCCAATCTCGCGTGCCTTTTTAATGGCTTCCTTTCTGACTGTGATGGGTTCGTCGGTGCCAGGTAGGGTGGGAATGCCGATACGCTGGGCAACAGCCCGCGCTGCGGTTTTGTCGCCCATCATGTCTAGCAGTTCGGGGCTGGGTCCGATGAAAACGATTCCTGCCTGTTGACAGGCTCGTGCCAACTGGGGGTTTTCGCTGAGGAACCCATAGCCTGGGTGAATGGCCTCCACTCCTTTGGCTTTGGCTGTTTCGACGATGGCCTCAATATCCAGGTAAGCAGCAACCGGTCCCTTGCCAGCTCCGACCTGGTAGGCTTCGTCCGCCTTGAAACGGTGCATGCAAAAGCGATCCTCCTGAGCGTAGATGGCAACGGTTTTTTTGCGCAACTCTGTGGCAGCGCGGAACACCCGTATGGCTATCTCTGACCGATTGGCAGCCATGATCTTGTTGAAAGATCTCGTGGGCTCCTCGTGCCGTTTTTTGGTCTTGCCGGATGGTTGTTGCTTCAAACCCATGGGAGTATTTGCCTGAAAAAAGCCTCACTCCGTCAAGCAATATCGGGCTATTGGCGGTCCTTTTCCTTTTTTGAAGGCGTTTCAAAGCCAAATGGCATGGAAGCACGCTTGAGACCTTGGGCTTCCCACTCGAAATAAGCTTTGGGTTTGGTTGCCTAACTATTTGATGGGTAGCGGATAATGATTTTCCCGCCACGTTGGTTTGCCTCAGGTAGGGGGAAATGCTGACTCACACCCTCAGGCCAGATGATTTCAACTGCCTTGACAGGTGAGCGGATGCCCAAAATCTGGGTGGCGGAGGATTGGGACCAGTAACCCTCACCCAGATGGATCTCACGCATTGGCCCTACCGACCCATCCTGGTAAACCAATCGCATGCGAGCACCGATGGCCTGGGGGTTGTCTTGTGTGCCTTTCAGCTCAACAGTCAAACCTGGCTGACCAGATTGATTTGCAAACAGGTGAGTGGCTGCGTGACGTTGGATGGCTGCCAGATCGGGGCGGTGATCAAGGTTAAAATCCGCCACAGCCATCCCACGTCCTTCTCCAGGGAGCAGGATTCCGGACTCATTGCCATGCATCCATTCAAAAGATCCGTCGCCTAATCCCAGGATAATGAAGCCTGCCCCTGCATCCTGACGACTGTCGCGTTCGGAGACTCCATGGAAATTCTGACTGCCAGCCAAGTCTTCCCATCCATCTCCATTGAAATCGCCAACACCCATGCCGAAAACAGGACTCCACTGTATTGGGTCAGGAAGGGGGTGCAGTTCAAAGTGGTCCTCACGATTGAGCAGGATGACCGATTGGAAAAAGGAGGCCTGTAGCTGATCCATCGCCTCAGGGCTGGCATCCAGGAGCTCCTGGATCGTGGACTTGGCAAGCTGGGTAAAAGACCCAAAAGCCTGCCCCACCCAGGGCATGAAATCAGCAAGGTGTGCCCAATCCCTGATGGGATAGTCCCCCCTTGATTCAGGTAGTCTATAAGTTTCAATCAGCCCTGGGACGCCTTGTGTTGCACCCTGGGAGTAGTAAATTCCCAGGGGTTGGTGCCTTGGGTGAGCACGCTCATGATTGAGTCCCCAATTGCCAGCCACCAGGTCCATAAGGCCATCACCATCGGCATCCATGGAGGTCAGGCTGGTCCACCAGCCCTTAGGAGAAGGCTGATTGCCGTGGATCGATCTCATGGGGCTAGGCCGGCGGTTCCAGCTGCCTTGCTGGTTTTCAAGAATCACCATTTCTCCCCACTCGGAGACAACGACCAGTTCCGGGAGAGGGTCGCCTGCAAGTTGAGAGAAAAGCGCGGCACTGACCATGCCAAGGGAGGCAGTGACTGATTCAGACACGGGCATCAGAGACCATTTACCGTGCTTGTTTTCCCAGAACTGACTCAGGGGAGCCGTTGGATAGTCACCCTGACGGTACCGCCCCCCAACAAACAGGTCTAAATCGCCATCACCATCCCAGTCGGCCATGGCCAGCGGTCCTGGGCTGCTTCCCGGCGAAGCAGGGAGTAGTTGGCTGCTGCCATGGACCATGGAGAAGGCCTGGACCCCGCTATTGGTCTGAGTAGGGGATGGGCCAGCGGACTGGCCCATCATCAACCACATCGCCCCCTGCGAGGCCCGCCATGCGAGCAGTGTGGTCTGGTTTTGAGGCAGGGCTGAGTCAAAAGCTTTGGCCCGCTGACGCACAAATGCTTGGCCACCTTGGTTGCGATAGACCCCCATTTGTCCACCTCGCCCACCCCCAACAAATAGGTCGTCCCAACCATCTTGATTGAAATCGAACCAGGTGATGCCTGGGCCGAGGCTATCGAGTGAGCGGGGGACCATGGGCTGCGAGCTCAGGCCATTTCGGTCTGTTTCCTGGTGCACATGAGGCAGGCGGTCGGAGACATCCCTGAAAAGTGGCTTCGGTTTTGTCACCGCGGTATCTTGTATCGGGTCAGGCGAGCCGCCCTGAACAAAACGATAGAGGTGATTGGCAGGAAGGTCGCTATGCAGGTCGGTCGAGCCATCACGCCAGCGGAGACGGATACTCACTCTGTCCTGAGGGCTCCTCACGGCAAAGGTTCTTGTGGGCTGATCACTCGACAGGTAGCGCCCCCCAGCAAGGATGGCTTGGCGTTGAATGGGTAGGTTAGGGGCAACCACTTCAATGGTCGCTCCAACCCCCTGAGTATTCCCTCCGCTACCCCTTAGCTCCACACGCACGCGAGCCTGGGTAGTCTGATTCTGATGAATCAGCGGCGGGTGGTTCAGAGCGTTGATCACGACATCCAAATCTCCGTCATTGTCTAGGTCTGCCAGCGCCATGCCGTGGGAAACTTCAAGAGCCGCAAACCCCCAGGAAGCACCGACCTCTTTAAAGGTGCCATCACCTTGGTTGTGAAAGGCAATGTTGGGGGTTTCAAGTCGAGGGAATGCTTTCCTCGAAGCCAACTTCTGTTCATGAGACATGCGGTTGCCTGAGCTCATCTCATCTAATTGGCGAGCGATATCAGCATGCTGGGCATCTCGGTCGTGGCCGGTGGTGATGAGTAGGTCCTCATAACCATCCAGATCTACGTCTATGAATACGGGACACCACGACCACTCCGAGGCAGCCACATCAGCCAAGCGAGCTAATTCAGCGAAGCGGCCATCGGGTTGTTGCATCAGGAGTGTGTTGCGCGGGGATTGTGGCAGGCTCGACTGGTTATCCCTGAACTGACCGAAAGCCATGCCATCCATGACTTGAACCATCCTTCGTTGGTGCTGCCGGCTTAGCATGTCAACGACGAACAGGTCGGTGTATCCGTTTCGATCGACATCAGCCAAGTCCACGCCCATGGAAAAGAGACTGGATTGTCGCCATTGCTGCGAGCCTGCAGGTAGCAGACTCCCATCCCCCTGGTTGATCCAGAATCGGTCGGGTGATTGAAAATCATTGCAGACGTAGAGGTCAGGGGCTCCGTCACCATTGATGTCCTGCATGATGGCCGAAAGCCCCCAGTCATAAGCAGCAGATGCAGGCTTTCCCGGTGCACTGAAAAAATGATCCCGCCCCCACTGGGCCTTGACCAGTTTGCCGTTTCCGTGGTTGAGATACAGTTGATCAGGCTCCCCATTTTCCATGATGCCGCTGCTTCGATCGAAATCAAAACGCCCCCTGACGCGAGGATCCTCAGCTGGGATACCGTTGTAGGAGAGCAGCTGATACCTGCCATCCTTCATGCGGATATCAAACTGCCCTTCGGGTAGATCTCTCAGCGTGTCATTGCGATAGTGGACCACATAAAGATCAATCCAGCCATTGCCATCCAGGTCGGCCAATGCCATCGAGGCTCCAGGCTGATTGCCTTCCAAGCCCCAGGCAGCGGTGGTTTCGGTGAAAGTGCCCTGACCATTATTGGCGAAGGATCGCACCCCACGACGATGTCCGGTCACCAGCAAGTCCAGATCCCCATCGCCATCCATGTCTGCCAGGGCAGCCCCAGTGGAGGATTGATCACTGCACTCGGCTCCCCCGGCATTGAAAACCCTTTCAAAGCGCCAGTCGCCTAAATTGAGGTAGAGCGCATTGGGTGCATCCAGCCCGCAAAAATAGAGGTCACACCATCCGTCGCCATTCACATCACCGGCAGTCACTCCGGACCCGTTGAGCAGGATCTGATTGTTTAGACTCCGCTTGGGATCCAGCCGGTTCACAAAATCAATGCCCCCGAGTGTGTCCTCAATCCTAGGTAGGTAAAAAGGGTTCGATTCAGGCTGAGACTTTATGGAGAGGGGAACGCGCTGATACCCTGGGAAATCGGACCAGACTATTGGGTCAGCCTTTAGCCCCACCAACCAGCCACATGCAACGAGCAAGGTCGAGTTACTGATCAATCGAAGCATCTTTCCATTTTAGAGTTTGGTGGACCTTGAAGACAGGAAAAACAGCCCAACTCCATCGGTGCTTCAAGGGGTCTGAGTCGATAATCCTTGCTGGACTTTTTGCTTCAGTCCCTTTTTGCTCAACATCATGCCCCCCATACCATTGGCTCCATGCTGGTTCAGAACTCCCACTGCTATCAATGGATGCCAGGGGCATCGGTTTGGAGCTGGCCGCGGCGGCGGAGTGAAGGGTGCCGGTTGGGCCGTTATGGTGATCCTCGCATCCGTTTCCTTGAAGGGAGCCGAGCCCTCACCTGAACATCAATATGCCATCAATCGGTTGGAAGCGCGACGCGTATACCAGCTCAAGCAGGCTGCCTTCTGGCAGGCCCGACATGATTTCTCCTTTTCCGATGAGATCCTCTCCAGTGGCATTGCTTTCGAGCATGGTGTGGTGGATGACGCGGCTCTCACCTACAAGGCGGCCCACTACGATCATGGTAATGGGGTGGCCGCGGCGGACGTGGACGCCGACGGCTTGCCGGACCTCTATTGGACCACTCAGGGTGGATCCAATCAGCTTTGGCGGAACCTGGGAGGGGGACGGTTTGAGGACTGGACGGCCCAATCTGGGCTGGCCTGTAAGGATCAAATATCTGTCGCTGCCGCCTTTGCCGATGTCGACAATGATGGGGATCCGGATTTGTTTGTGACCACAGTACGTCACGGTAATCGGCTGTTCCTCAATCAAGGGAATGGACGCTTTGTGGATGCGACCCAATCCTCTGGACTGAACTACGTTGGCCATGCCTCAGGTGCCATTTTCTTTGATTACAACTTGGATGGGAATTTGGATTTGGTGGTCACCTATGTAGGGCGCTACACGGATGATTCGCAAGGCAGAGGAGGCTTCTTCCATGCTTATGCCGATGCATTTTCTGGCCATCTCTTTCCTGAGCGATCGGAGTTTACATTGCTTTATCAAGGGCGTGGGGATGGCACCTTCGCTGAGGTGTCAGCTGAACTGGGCTTGCGGGACAATCACTGGACAGGCGAAGTGGCCACGGCTGATGTCAATCTGGATGGTTACCCTGACCTTTACCTGGTGAACATGCAGGGAGATGACCATTTCTACCTCAATGTTCAGGGAAAGGGATTTGAAGATCGCACGATGGAGTTCTTTCCCAAGACGCCTTGGGGAGCCATGGGACTCAATTTTTTTGACGCCAACCTGGATGGCAGGGTGGACCTGATGGTGACCGACATGCACTCGGATATGTCTCAGGGTCAAACCCTTCAAGCACTCAAGTTTCACCCCGACAGTGAAAAGGCCAAGAGTGAGTCTTTCTGCAAGCTGCAGTGGGATGAGACCTACCTGCAAGGATCAGGCAACAATCTTTTTGGCAACGCACTCTACCTATCCAATGCTGCAGGGGCATACAAAGAAGGCTCTGATGCCTTTAATGCGGAAACCTATTGGCCCTGGGGTGCCAGCGTGGGGGATCTCAATGCTGATGGGGCTGAGGATGTATTCGTGGCAGCCGGGATGGGGTATCCCTTCCGCTATGGCATCAATTCGGTGTTGTTGAATGAGGACGGTAAGCGATTTGTGGACAGCGAATTTGTCCTTGGGGTGGAGCCCAGAGCCGATGGTCGGACCGAAAAAGTCTGGTTTACCTTACAATGCGATGGTCCGCACCGAGATCACGACCAATGCCAGGGGCATTCAGGAGATAGGCAGGTTCTGGGAACACTCAGCACCCGCTCCTCGGTCCTGCTGGATCTGGACAATGATGGCGACCTGGATATCGTCACCAATGAATTCAACGATCGACCTCAGCTTCTGATGAGTGACCTTGCTGAAAAGGGTCACTTGAACCACTTGAAACTGCGGCTTGTGGGAAGCCGATCCAACCGTCAGGGCCTTGGCGCCAAAGTCGAGCTGAAGCTTGGAGAGAGACTTTTCACCCGATGGCATGATGGTAAGTCAGGCTACCTGGCTCAGAGCAGCCTTCCCCTTTATTTCGGACTGGGTGACGCGCAGCGAGTGGCTGAAATAAAAGTTCGTTGGCCCAGTGGTCACGAGCAGACACTCACGGATGTCGTAGCCAATCAAACGGTGATCATCCGGGAGCCTTGATTTGTCCTTGAATCGGTGCCTTGCAAAAAAAACCGGCTCCTCAGGAACGAGGAGCCGGCTGCAATACAAAGTGCCTATTCAGCGATAAAGAACTCAGCCGCCTTGGCTGGAGTGACCGAATAGGGTGAGGCTGCACCGGCAACCGGGGCGTAGGGTCCGGTCGCCTGCGTGGCACTCTTGAGCGTGCCGGTGTATTCGATGAGGATATTTCCATCCTGCACCGAGTAGCCCTCGATGTTACCCTGAGCTACGAATGGAACTGATCCACCCTTGATCACGGCATTGTCAAAATACCCAATGGCAATGTTGCCGGCCTCATCGCAGTAGGTAGCGAATCCGAAGCTGATGCCACTGCTGGCGGCAAAGGGTATTTCCACACCGAAGACGCCATCGAGGTAGAGTTTGACTGTTTCGCCATTGGCCAGGATTTTCATCTTGTGCCCTTCTCGATCGTCAAACTTACCGCCGTCGAAGGCTGGTATATTCACACCTGTCCCACTTGGGTCGTCATCGGCGTCTCCAACGGATTTGTTGTAGCGCCAACCATAATTACGGCCGTCGTGGGCGACATAGTCATTGAAGAAGATGAAGTTTCCACTGCTGTCTCGAATATAAACACCGGTGCGTTGTTCGGATCCGGCGCCCGTTGTCAGCACGAAGTCTAGGTCGGTGCGATCCAGCTCAAAGGAAAGCGGTTCGGTTGCTGAAGCAGCGAAGGTATCGCTGGTGAAGAGGGCAAAACCAGGCCAGAGGGCTACTTCCACGGTGACGTCGATCACGACCTGACCATTTTCCATGCGAATGCCTGAGCTTTCGGTCGGTAGCCCGGTGCCATCGAGTGCCTCACTTTCCTCATTCCATCCACTGAGGGTCCCAGATGAAAAATCGTCACTGAACAGGGTGTCCGGTACGGCCGTGACACTCACCTTGACGCCAGCCTCATCACAGGCTCCTGCATTATTGGAGAGTGAGAACTGGGTCGTTCCCAGTCCGACCGGTAAGACATTCACACTCTGGGTGCTTGCCGATCCTGCGGGGAAGTTGAGCACCAGGCTACCTCCAGTGGCTCCTGCAGGAATCGCTGCTCCAGGATTGCTGCTAGTGATGGTGACCTGGACATCCTGATCTGCGTTGAGCAACTGAGGCACGAACACTTCAAAACTCTGGCTTCGATCGGCCAAGGTGAGGGTGATGTTGTCGGCCGAAGTTTCGACGCAAGGCAGCACGTTCTCGATCTTCACATTGTCGAATTTGCCTTCAGCGTCGTCATCGGTGGTCTGTGCGTAGGCTCCTAATTCGAAATGAATGCCAGTGGTGACCTCAAACGGGAAACGGCCCCCTGACACACCATTGACAAAGACCTCCACTTCGGAGCCGTTGGCGACCATGCCGATGCGATACTCGCCCAGTCCATCGAACTGATTAAAGGCCGATATGGCCACTCCAGCCCCTGAGGGACTCCCTGGATTGACATTCGCCTGCCAGGAAACATTGTCATTCTCGTCGTATTGCTGCGTCAGGAGCACATACTGAGAACGATCATCGTTGGTGATCATGACCCCGGCCCTGCCTGCGGTGCCGAATTGGTCGATCGAGACGCGATCGACCTCAAACACCAGGTTCAGATCCTGGACTGCGATGTAACCATTGACGGTCTTGGCGCTTGCACCGGCCCATGAATCGCTCAGAGCGTAGGTGTAAATTTTTAGCACTCCATTGTCTACTTCGACACTGGAATCACCCTCGCCGCCACCGAGTCCGTCGTTGGAGACAGCCCAGTTGGAGCTATTGAGTGAAGCGGTAAAGGCCTCTGTCAACAGGGATCCAGGCCCTGAAATGACGGCTACCGACAGTCGGTTGCCACCGGCCAGATCACCTTGAATGCTCAACTCAGTGCCCCCGAGGGCACCGCCCTGAACCCGGAAGCTCTGCGTGTTGTCACCCCCGGCAGGGAAGACCAGGGAGAGCTTTCCATTGGTGCTGCCCACTGGGGTAGCAATGGAAGGATCCGCGCTGGATACCGTCAAGCGGATGTCTCGTTGCGAATTGAGTCCTTGGGGGATGCGCACCTGCACAGGCTGACTTAGTCCTCCTTCGGTCACACTCACCGCCCCAGGCTGGAAGGTGGCCCCGCCTTCGGATTCGATCACCAGATTGTCCCATGTTGTGTCAGCGGTGTCGTTATTGGCGCGGGCGTAGGAACCGAACTGGAAGATGACCGGTGAGAAGGGGAAGGCCACTTCAGCTCCCTCGATCCCATCGAGCAGGAGTTTGACGGTTTGACCATCTGCGACCATGGACATGTTGTGGAGGCCTCCATCATCAAATGCGGCGTCGTCGAAGGCGGCCATGTTGTTGCCCCCTCCGGTCGGCACATCGCCATCCTGACCGATCTTGCGGTTGTAGCGCCAGCCTCCTTCTCCTCGTACATCGGCGAACAGGATGTAATTGGTTTGGGTTTCATCCAGGATCCACAGGGCACTTCTGGAAGCCGTGCCCTGACCTGCTTCGGCAACACGATCAATGGACAGGGTAATGGTTTCTGATTCAGAGGGGGCAAAGGTGGGCACTACCCGCAGGGTGCCGCCAGCCCACCACTGCTGGGTGGTGGTGCCGACAAAGCGCATCACCCCATCACCGGCTTCGGCATGAATGTCGCCTACTCCACCTTCGAAGAAAGGTGAGGCAGCCACAAATCGATTCGGATCAATGGCGTTGCTGGAAAAGTCATCGGAGAAGACGACATTGCTCTGTTGGGGAACGGCTTTGATTTGCAGGTTGTCCCAGGAGGTATCAGCGGTGTCATTGTTGGCGCGCGCAAAGGAGCCAAATTGGAAACTGACCTTGGAAAAGGGAAAGGCCACTTCAGCTCCCTCGATTCCGTCGAGTAGGAGTTTGACCGTCGAGCCGTCTGCGACCATGGACATGACGTGTAAGCCTCCGTCATCAAAGGAGGCTCCGTCAAAAGCGGCCATGTTGTTCCCGCCGCCGGTGGGGACATCGCCGTCTTCACCAATCTTGCGATTGTAGCGCCACCCACTCTCGCCTCTGACATCGGCAAACAGGATGTAGTTAGTCTCGGTTTCATCGAAGATCCAGAGAGCACTGCGCGAGGCAGTTCCCTGACCCGCTTCAGCGACGCGATCGATGGAGATGGTAACCGGTGAATCCTTGCCGGCGCTGAAAGTCTCTTTGATCTTGAGGGTACCGCCTGACCACCATTGCTGGGTGGTGGTGCCGACAAAGCGCATCACCCCATCCCCGGCTTCGGCGTGAATGTCGCCAATACCGCCTTCGAAGAAAGGGGTGGCTGGCTCATATCTGGCCGGATCAATAGCATTGGATGAGAAGTCATCCTCAAACACCACCGAGAGACCAAGGACGGTTTCAACCTTCAGGTTGTCCCAGGAGGTATCAGCTGTGTCGTTGTTT
>Ga0181572_10001274_pt1 | contig 18397 bp, 17 predicted proteins | sample 101ome_26_FD_133004 | JGI IMG/M metagenome (GOLD analysis project Ga0181572, IMG submission 133004) | Coastal salt marsh microbial communities from the Groves Creek Marsh, Skidaway Island, Georgia - 101408AT metaG (megahit assembly) | ecosystem: Environmental > Aquatic > Marine > Intertidal... | reverse complement strand
TATTGACCAGCCAAGAAATTTAGCAAAATCTGTTACGGTGGAGTAATTTCGAAATAATAATACAAAAACCTATCTATTATGATTACGAAAAAACTCGGTTACTGTGGAATAGTTATTTGAGTCACATATTTTTATATTGATTAATAACAATGAATTACGATACTGAAATTAACAACTTATTTGGTTTATTCATCAATGAAGATTCATACTTTCCCATGTTTCAAAGATTGGGTTTTAATATTTCAAAAGTCAACCCCTCTTTTAAAGAAAAATTTGAAAATAGCGTTCTTTTTCATCCCAATGAAATTAATCCCAGACCCTCAGAATCCGAACAAAAAATCAATAAAGAACTTCGTATTGAATTGGTAAATCTTTTAAGAGGTTATCTTAAAGAATTTGATCAACAGACTTATGGTGAAATATATAAATTATTTCAGAGTGTTGATCAAATGAGAGACACTATAAGGAGTTCTGAAAATTTATCTCGGCAAATCCAATTTGAAACACTTATTAAAGAAGTTGAAGATAAAGTAGATGAATTTACAAAATCACTTTTAACTCTCACAAACAATTAAACCACTTTATTTTAAGAAGCTCATACCTATACCTATACCTATACCTATACCTATACCTATACCTATACCTATACCTATACCTATACCTATAAAAATTCTATTGCTGTTGGGTAATTTAAGAATGAAATATTCATAAATAAATGATTTTTAAGTTATTTTATTAAAAATTTTTTATCTTTACAATTTCCATAAAAAGAGTATATTTCGAAATTAACCAATAGATAATCTTTGGTTAATTTTGTATATTTATTTTGTGGAGACAAAAATGAATACAGATGATTATGATGATGATGAATTTGAAGATGATGAAAAAGATTATGATTATGATTATGATGATGAAAATGACGATGATGACTGGTATTAGTTAATCGCCAAACCAATAGACCCTAAATTATTTAAAATTTAGGGTCTTATATAAAAATTACTAACCTAGACTTACCAGAACCTGATTCTTTAATCTTTGGAGATCTGCTTTAGCCATTCACTTTAATTTTTATCGATTCTGTAAAAAAAATTATTAGCCTCAATAAATCCTTCAACAGAGCCACAATCAATTCGCTTTCCATCAAATTTACATGCCAATACTTTGCCCTGTATTGCCATTTTATTTAAAGCGTCAGTAATTTGTATCTCACCCCTTGAGTCTGGATTAACTTTATTTAATATTTTGAAAATCTCAGGCAATAAAATATATCTTCCAATTACAGCCAAATTTGAAGGTGCATCTTCTTTATTTGGCTTTTCAATCATTTCATCCACTAAAAAGATATTTGTTTCATCTTTTAATTGACTTCCCCTGATGATTCCATATTTGTGAACATCTTTGATTTCTACTTCCTCAATGGCAATAATGCACTTATCTTGGTGCTTTGCAAAAACCTTCTTTAATTGATACAAAACTGTATCTTCCTCATTAAAACATAAGTCATCTGGAAGGATTACAGAAAAAGGATTATCTCCGACTTCATTTTGTGATTGCAATATAGCATGGCCCAATCCTAGCATCTTGTCTTGATATACAAAAGAATTATCGCATTTATTTATTAATGCATTAAGTTCATCCAATAGATATTCCTTAGAAGATTCTGATAAAAGCCTATTGAGCTCAAAATGTGGCTCTAAATATTGTCTAATGGATTCTTTAAACTTACTCATAATATATATCATCTCAAAAGCTCCAGCACTGATTGCTTCTTCAATGGCAAACTGAATAAGTGGTTTTGAATTAATTGGCAACATTTCTTTGGGAATTGACTTAGTAACTGGAAGAAATCTAGTTCCAAAACCAGCTACAGGAAAAACACACTTCTTGATGGCTATATCTTTAATAATTTTTCCCTAAGTATTTTTTTTCCTTTTTCAACACCTGGTTGATCATAGGGATTAATTTGCAAAAAGGCTCCAACAGAAGAAACCATTAGCTGGAAACGATACATTAATGCAGCAATATTGAATTCATCAACTGTATCGATGGTAACTATATCGCATGGTATGTCATTTTCTTGCATAATTGCCTCAAAAGTTGAGTCTGCTTGAAAATTTATTAAATCATTAAATTTTTTACCATTAATATAATTTGAATCCAATATGTCTAAGTTCTGATCCTCAGGTATTACGGTATTGTCTTTAAGGTTGTCAATTTTAAAGAAAGTAACAGTTTTATTTCTTACTCCTTCAATAATTAATTGCAAAAAACTATGTTGATCACCGGGTCCTAAAAGTGCGATTGGAGTTAAACCCTGCCTTGTGCCATTTTTATTAATTTTCCCCAGAGATTCTGCCCAAAGTTGAACATACCATTTGTTAAAGTCAGAAAAAACTGATGAATATGAGAAAATTATATTATTAACAAATCTACTCTTATTTTCTACCAAAAATCTTGCTTTATTAATAATATGGTCATAAAAATATTCTTTATTAAAAAAACTATTATGGACAGACTTACATCCCTCTAATAGCTTAGAAGTGTCTATACCAATTATCTCAAGGGGGACAATTCCAACTGGACTGAAAACAGAGAACCTGCCCCCAATATTTTCATTAATAATGAAAGTTCTAATTTTATTTTTCTTTGCATATTGTTCTAAAGGTGTACTTTTGCCACAAATCACTGTTGTATTGGAAGAATCCAATATTATTTTATTTGAAATGTACTTAATTATTGCAATAGGCTCTATAGTATTCCCAGACTTAGAAATAATAACAAAATGAGATTTATTTATGTCAGATTGAGAAATTATATAATTCAGTTCAAGAGGGTCAATCGTATCAAGAAAAAATAATCTCTTTTTAAAATTTCTAGATGTTTTTAAGAATTTATAGATTGCTCTTGTTCCAAGAGTAGATCCCCCAATTCCTATAACAAAAATAATATCTTGTTTTATAGATGATGCATAAGTCTTGATTTCTGACAAATCTTGAAAAGGAAGAGAATAATAACCAACACTTTGCTGTTCTTTTTTAAGTTGCTCAAATATCTCCTCGTTTTTTCTGATTTCGTAAAAATTTCTTTTATAAAGCATAATTAATGACTAGTTCTTATATAAGACATCTTCGATACCACATTGAGGATTATATTCTGGGATGACTTCTTTGAGAATATTTCTCAATGTCTCGTGGTCATGATCAAAAACTGCAATTTTAATTTTATTGATGTAGTTTTCCATGGTGGAAAGATTAATCATGTTTTCTCTTGCTTTCATAATCATTGGATGCGAGGTTTTTTCTACATTATCTCCAATTAGGAGCTCTTCATAGAGCTTTTCTCCAGGCCGAAGTCCAGAGATAAGAATCTCTATATCTCCATTAGGATTTTTATTATTCTTAATTTCATATCCAGAAAGATGGATCATTTTTTTGGCAAGGTCATAAATTCTCACTGGCTTACCCATATCAAGAACAAATACCTCGCCTCCAATACCCATTGAGCCGGCTTGAATTACTAGCTCAACAGCCTCTGGAATAGTCATAAAATATCTAATTATTTCTTTACTGGTTACTGTGACTGGACCGCCATTCTGTATTTGGTTTTTAAACAATGGAATAACTGAACCGCTTGAACCAAGCACATTTCCAAAGCGCACAATGCTAAATTTTGTAGTCTTTTGGCTCTCAGAAAATGCCTGTAAGATTAACTCTGCAAGACGTTTACTTGCTCCCATTGTATTTGTAGGTCGCACAGCCTTATCAGTTGATATCAAGACAAAAGTGCTAACTTTACAATCGATTGCTACTTGTGCACAATTCATAGTACCCAAAAAATTATTCTTTACGCCTTCTGTTGTATTAAATTCAACCATTGGTACATGTTTGTATGCTGCGGCATGATAAATAGTTTGCACTTTAAAGACATCAATAATATTTTTTAATCTTTCATAGTCATTTACTGAGCCAAGAACTGGTAGGACTTTCATTGAACCAATTTGATTAAGCTCTTTTTCTATTGTATATAATGCAAGTTCATTACTTTCAAATAAAATAATAGCTTTAGGCTTAAGATTCATAAGCTGTCTGCATATTTCTGATCCAATTGAACCTCCGGCCCCAGTAACCATAATAACTTTATTTTTAACATTGCGATCCAATAAAGCTTTATCTGGAGAAACCTTTTCTCTCCCAAGTAAATCATTAAGATCTATTTCATGCAAATCTTTAATTGTAAAACTTCCGTTTATAAGATTGTTTACTTCTGGTAGCGTTTTAACTAGAATTGGAAATTGACCTAAAAAATCAATAATTCTTTTTTGATTTGCTTTATTAAGAGATGGGATTGCAATAAAAAGCTCAGATATATTTTTCTTATCTAGAAGCAATTTTATCTTCTTTGGATCAGAAATTTTTACTCCATCAATTCTTCTTCCAATTAATTTCTTAGCATCATCTAAAAAAGAAACTACTTTATACGTTGACGAGTTTTTTAACAAATTATACAACTGCATTCCTGCCGAACCGGATCCATAGATTGCTATCTTCTTAACTTGTTTAATTTTTGGCGAGGATCTATCAAGTATCCACCTTAAAGAAAGTCTTGACCCAATAATGATTACAAGAAGTAGTGCCCAATTTATGAAAATTACAGATCTTGGAATTCCTTCAATTCTTAACAAAAAAACAAGTGAACCCCAGGATAATGAATAAATAGAAATCCCATAAAAGATATGAGAAATAGAAGTAAAACCAATAAATCTTATTATAGTGTCATAGAAGTTAAACCAATAAAAAATTAAAATTGCTGAAGATATTGATAATACATAAAGAAGATACTGCTCTTCATTTGGCAAAAACAATTGATCAAGTCTTATTGAAAAAGATGCTATTAAAGCAATTAAAACTAGAAAAATATCTAATAAAACTAAAAGAAGGCGTTTAATTATTTTATTGGAATTAATAATAAATTTCATTTAATGCCTAATATCCCTTCCAAGAAAGACTAAGTAAATAGTTTTGAATATTATTTTAAGATCTAAAAAAAATGATTGGTTGATTAAGTACTCTTTGTCTAAGGCTACCTTTTTTTCAATTGACAAATTATCTCTTCCATTAACTTGAGCCAAACCAGTTAAGCCAGGCTTGATTATATGGATATTTTCACTTGACCTTAATTTAATGAGATCATACTGATTAAACAATGCTGGTCTTGGCCCTACTATGCTCATATCGCCTTTAAAAATTGATAATAACTGAGGAATTTCGTCTAAACTAAATTTCCTGAGCAAAGATCCTATTCCTGTTAGGTATCTTTCTGGTTCTTTAATAAGATGGGTAGCAATTATAGGGGTCTCAGATGCCATTGTTCGAAACTTAGGCATGCAAAATACTTTATTATTTTGACCAATCCTTTTTGACCAAAAAAGAATCGGTCCCTTTGATGAAATCTTAATTAATAAGCAAATGATCACAGCTATTGGCAGAATCAGCAACAAAGAAACAAACGAAATCAAAATATCAAAGGATCTTTTAAGCATTTTTGGTTATATCATTTATATGCAATCTTCAAAGGCGGATTGTCTTTTAATACCTAAATTTGATTTGGTTTTCTTATTATTGACTACAAAATCACCGTAAATTTTCTCATACATATCAGAAAAGAAAAAATGAATAAATTTCTGAATAAATTTTGAACGAAACAAGAATATTTTTTTCTTGTTTAATTTAGCCAAACTAGTAATCAATTCAGATGTAGACATAACATAATCATCACTAGCAAGAAAAGTGCCTCTAACATCTTTCATTAAAATTATATCAATCATACTACACAAGTTCTGAATACACACCATTGACCTTTTATTTGGTATCTTGCCTAAAGGGATAATTTTTATGTATTTAATCAATAACTCTAATAATGCTAGATTTCCCTTTGAAGAGCGACTATAAACTAAAGGTGTTCTAATAATTGCAACTTTAAAATTCTCTGTTTCTAAATCCTGGAGTTTCTTTTCGGCAATATACTTACTTTTTCCATAATAATTTTTGGGTAAACAGGGGCTATCTTCGTTGTATATTTTACTACCGCCTTCACCATAAACCTTAACAGTACTCATAAAAACGAACTGTCTTACTCCGTTTTTTTTTGCCTCTTTTGCCAGTTTTACAGTGTTATCAATATTAATTTTTCTATAACTTTCCCAACTTATAGACTTTTTTTGGTGAACGATTGCAGATAAATGTATTACAGAATCAACACTTTCGAAATTTAGATCTGAGATCTTATTGTTAGAAAACGAGAAACCCAACAATGAGTATTTCTTAGAATAATTTTTAATAAAGTAGGACCCTATAAAACCTGAATGTCCTGAAATAATTATTTTCATTACAAATACTCTATTAGATCACAATGATCTATGTCAATCTTGAAAGGGGGATTAACAAATTCTTTAATAAATTTTTCATTTTTCTTTAAAAACCTTCCTCTAAAAAGAATGTATGATTTTTTTCTTACCATAAAAAATAAATGCATTTGAAATGCGTCAAATGAGATATTTCCTTTGACACTATCCAAATTAGCTAAATAAAAAATACTCTCTATGGAACTTTTACCTCTGATGTCTATATCAACAAAAGGATAGTTTCTTTTATCTTTCTTGAGATCTTCATTAGAGCCAGTATGTATGATCTTAAATCCAAAATCTTTCTTGATTTTTTTTGCAAATTCCATCAAGATTATTTGATGTTTTTCTCTTACCCTAAAGAACCCTGAGTCAATATAATTGTTAAAAAGCATATACTTTTCCCCATTAACAAAATTAATATCAAGATCGCTTTCTAAATCGACTAAGAACTTGGGTTGTGCATCAAAATTCTTAAGTTCCAAGTTAAGAATTTTTGATAGTTTTTCTATCATATCATTACACAATGGTGTGCTAATATTGTTATATGCAGTTTCAATTAAGATAACAGACTTATCTGCAAAAAAGGTTAACTCTGAGATAAGTTCTACTTTAGATATAACTAGATCAGCTTTATTTAAGTCACTATCTTTAGCAATTTTATAGCCATTTTTTTTAAAATAAAATTCCATAGACTTAATAGGCTTTACTGAAACATTAAGACCGCTCTCCTTTAAATATCTAATTAGTGGCTCAAAAAATAAATGGTCGCCTAAATGCATAAATTGATAGTTAGGAAAATAGAAAATAACCTCTTTAGGATTATCAGGTTTTTTGTTTAAACAAAAAAAGTTTCCAAATAAGCAATTTCTTCTCAAACCATGTATTTGAAAATGATTTACAACCTTTCCTATCAAGTATGATGAGTTCAAAATGATTCGACGATTTTTATAATTGAATTAGCACTATTTTCGATGTTTTTTTTCGAATTGTCATATAAATTCATTGGAAGTGCTATTTCATATATGCCGTTTGCTAAAGAATATGCCTGGTCTTCTATTTCTGTCTCTTGTTTTAATAAAACTTCAGAGATTTTTTCTCTAAGTTCTTTTAAATTCATATTTATGGTTATCTTAGAGTTAGAATAAAAAGAATGTGATAGACAGATTACTTTTTTATTATGAAATAAAGCTTCAAATCCAGATTTTGAATTTATAGTAACTACAAGTTCTGACTCTTTAAAAATATCAAAATTTTTTATATTGGGACTCAATATAACTATACTTTGATTCTTAACAAGGCTAGAAATATCTTTATATTTAAGACTTCCTTGCATTGCTGGGTGCTCTTTAATTACCAGAATGGCTTCATGCGGTAATATTGAAGATATAAATTTGATTATTTCAACTTGATTATATAATTCCGGGCACCTAGTAGTTAGTTGAAGATCATCAGGGACATGCAATGGAAAATAAACAATATTTTTATTTTTTATGTTTTCCAAGTTTTTGTAAATACCTAAAAAATTTAAGACTAATGAGTTAAAAAAATACATTAAGTATCTATAGATATGATTAAACCAATACCTGTGCTCTACGCATCTTCGCTTGAGGAAAATATTGATTAATTTATTAGTGAGAGCGTACCAATTTTTCTTAATAAAAAATTTCTTAAATGCAGAATTGTAGTGAACACTATCCTTAGAAGAAAAACTTAAAGTTTTATTTCTTAAAAAATTTTTCAAATAAAGATCTACTTCTTGATTTCTGTTGGTTGATAATTTAGGTAGTGGTGGCTCTCTAGAATTCAATAAAACATGTACATAACCAGAAAAGAAAGAAGGCTCAAGAAAAATATGTTTTGTAGAAAAATATTTTGCGACAAAATAAATACTCAAGTTTGCACAGTATCCACCAATTTCTTGGATCACAAAATTAATAGAGTTCTTAGAAAAAATATCCTCAGCTTTGATAATATATTTTGCTAGCTTATTTTTTACCTCTGCATCAGATCTATAAAAGGTATTTGTCTCATGCCTTATAGCATCATTAAAGATAAAACTAAACTTTTTCTCCATATCTGCGTAATTAAAGTCAATTGCATCAATTTCACACATATTGAAAATTGGAAAATTTCCGACGGATTTGATAATCTCTATGGCAGAATCATTAAAAATGATAAAACCGATTTTTTTCTTTTCACTAAGATTTTGAGCAATTGATGAAAAATATTTTGCATCTCTCTCACCAACTAAAACAAAAAGTATGTCGATTGAATTCATTCAAATCCCCTGAATTTTTTTCTCCAAAAAAAAATATCTTTATCGTGATAATTTTTATCTATTCTTCCTTCAAGGTCTGTTTTAATAGGTGAGAAGAATTGTCTCCAACCATAAATTTTAATGTCATGAATTTTATAATCAGTAATCTTTAATAGCCAATAGACCAAGAAATGAAAAAAATTAAATTTAATGAAAGTTCTTTGTTTTTTTAATTTAAGCAACTCATCAACAGCTCTATTAGTTGAATTACCATCGAGTTTATAACACCATTTATTTAAGAAAATCTTCCTGTTTTTTAATTTATCTTCACTAATTCTTCCGCCATTCAAATAATAATTAAGAGTTTGACATAACTCATCATAAGTACTAACAATATCACTTCCTGATGCGTGTTCGTCAGAATAATATAACCGTTTAGTATGAAATTGCATTTCAATAGTTGGAATTCCAATAATCCAACTTTCAACCGCAGTAGTACAGGACCTCGAGATTTCTATATCACTTATATTCAAAACATCCCATATATATTCATTATTAATTAATGCAAATCTTTGCTTGAATTCGCTAGACATTTCATCATAAAATCCTTTGTAAAAATTTTGGTCTTCAGAAGGATGTGTCTTGAGAATAAAGTTTACGTTAGGATAATCAATTAATAATTTTTTTATATTTTCAAGAGTAATTGCCCTCGACTCAAAAGAATTGATAGCATTTTCGTTCCGAGATTTATCTGTGGTTTGAATTCCATCCCAATTTGAAGTAATTTTTTTATATAGAGTTTGATTTTTATTGTGAAACTGCGCTAAGGTGAAGTTTGTTGCTATAGTAACTATAGGAAATTTATTATTAGTAATTTGGTATTTACTTAGGAGTGATTTTTTATCACTCAAAAAAGATTTTAATGGATCTTTATAGAAGTCAAATCTCGGACATCCTATTGTTTTAATAATATTTGGCGAAATTGTTTTATTTGATTTTAAAATCTTTTTAAACTCATCAGTCCAAGAAAGCTGTAAACTCAAACCAGATAAATCAAACCTCTCTCCAGCATGCCACCTAACAGTCTCTTTAAGTGTGGGAATACCCTCAGTTGGGAGAATCACAACATGAATTCCCATTTGCTTTAATTTCTTTGCAAATTCCTGCTTAAACTTATAATGTAAATGATTAATTACAACAATGTTTGGTCTAATTCCAGAAATGGCAAATCTCTCAAGACCATTCCTAAAGAAAAATACTTTATAACCTTTTTTTTCAAGTTGATGACCTAAATAAACATATCCAGGCAAATCTCTCCATTTATGATCAATTGAAATTAGAATCTTCTGTTTTTTCATTGGTTATCATGTCTATAAATTCCCTAACAGCTCCATCGCCGCCTTTATTTTGCATTATAGAAATTCTTGGGATATTTTTGACCTCTTTTACAGCATCTGCTGGACAAGCAGGAAAACCAACTGAGCCAAGTAATGGCAAACAATTAATATCGTCCCCAATATAGGCAACGTTATCAATGTCAATATTCTCCTTATGACAGATATCGATGACTTTAGATAATTTTTCATCTTTTGTCATACCTTGAAAAATATAGTCTGCTTGCAATTTTTTAGCTCTTTTTTGAACAATATTAGTTTTTTCACTAGTAAGAATTCCAGTTTTGATTCCGAAAGTTCTTAATATCTCAAAACCCATTCCATCTCGGGTGTTGAATTTTTTGAATTCATTGTTCATTTCATCATAGTACATTCCTGAATCGGTCAGAGTTCCATCCACATCAGTAAGGAATAATTTAATTTCTAAGGAATGTTTTTTAGGGAGATATTTCTTCATTAAGAGCTCAGCAATAATCCAATCGTCTTCTTCATCTATTTCTATAGAAGTATATGAGGGCATCTCGTATAAAGAAATATCTCCGGAAAGTCTGTTTCTATTAGTGAAAATGTTTTTAATCTTATTAATATAAAAAGCGCCATTTTCAACTAACTGTCCGGAGAAATCCTGCCGCCTGGGCCTTTTCTGATAATTGTAGTTAATTGTTTTTCCAGAAGAATCCCAAAAGAATCTTTTATCAATCGCACATGTAAGAAGACTATCCTTATTCTGTTTTTTTAGTTGGCTAAAAGCATTATCAAAATCTTCAGATTTTGTAAATGGGTTTGTGGCCTGAACTAAAAAAAGATAATCATGTTCACTATAAGATAAATTTTCAATAAACTCCAGCATAACAGACTCTGTTGAAGCCTGATCAGAAGCATTAATTTTTCCTCTTTCAAAAATTGTCACTTTTGAGAAGCCAAATCCTTCAACTACATTCTTTATTTTATTACAATCTGTTGCAACTACAACCTGGTCAATCACTTTTGATTCTTGCACTGATTTCAGTGTCCAAAAAATTAAAGGCTTTCCACAAAAAAACCTAATATTTTTGAATTTTATTGATTTACTTCCACACCTAGCTGGTACAAATGCAATATTCATTTTATTTTGGTCTGAACTTTAACTTCTCTCTTTGAGTTACCTCAATTGGAAGTATATCCATTGACTTATACTTAAGTGCTTTAAATGTAGAATTAAGATCTCTATTTAATTTTGATAGCCCTTGAGGTTCCAGTGATGCAGCATGATCAGTTCCTTTCCATGTTCTATCCTTAGTAAAATGCCTCTCAATCCAACGAGCTCCCAGTGTATATGCAGCAATATCTAGAGCAACCCCAAGGTGGTGTCCTGAAAAACCTACACTTTGAATTCTATGATCGTAAAGTTTGTAAAGTCTACTGATTTCGAGAAGAGCTGAATCCTCTGCAGGAACTGGATAACCTGAAGTACAAGCATATAGCATTAACCTATCCTTTGCCTGATTAGTATTTTCGAAAAATTTTACAATTTCCTCTATTTCCGATTTAGATGTCATACCAGTAGATATTTGGACCTGACCATCAAAATCATCTCTAAGAATTTGCAACATTTCAAAATTATTATTGCAAGCTGATGGAACTTTAATAAACTCAGGCTTAATAGAGATAATTTCTCTTGCTGAGGTACAATCCCAGACTGATGTTGAATAAACCATATCAATCTTTTTGCAATATTCAAATAACTGTTTATGTTGATCTATATTAAACTCTAAATACTCTCTGTGCTCCCCATAAGAACTTCCATATGAGTTTTCAGACACAGGATGTGGAGATGCGTACTGCTCAGGTGTTAGCAGTTCTTTATTATTTCTTTTTTGAAATTTCACAAATCTTACTCCAGATGACTTTGCCAAATCAATTAATTGAAGTGCAATATTCATGTCTCCAAGGTGGTTACAACCTATTTCAGCAATAATATTTGGTTTGGTGTATAAAAATGATTCATTCATGATTTAACCTACCATATTTGTCAGAATATCTTATTATGTCATCTTCTCCAAAATAGTCACCTAATTGAACTTCAGATATGACTAGTTGGTTTTGAATAGAAGTATTTATTATCTGATGTTTATCTCCGGATTTAATATATATATACGAGCCAGAACTAATATCCGAAAATTGATCATTAAGCCTTAATTTTCCATGACCACTGATAATTACCCAGTGTTCATCTCTATGATTATGAGACTGATAACTTATTTCCGATTGTGGAAAAACCACAAGAATTTTTGATTTAGAAACTTTAGAGTTAAAAGAAGTCTTATAAAAACCCCATGGTCTATTGAAAATCTCTAATTCAAGCGACTTCACTTCAAGCTGACCAAAGTCAAATTCAGGCGCATACTCATAACCTTCTAATAAAAACATATGGAAAATTTCCTTATCAATAACATTGACTAATTTTTTTTCTTTTAGAACCGGAAGAAAATCTATACCGGGCTCTCTGAATAATCTACAAACCTGCTCGAAATTATCAAAAAAATCTATGAATAAGAATGAGTTTTTGCAAGTAATTTTTTCTGATAATTTTTTGCCTTTAATTAAATGTCGCCTTATGTCTCCATCGGTTAGGACGCCAGATACATTTTCATTGTTATCTAGAACAATAATATATCTTCTATTATTAGTTTCAATTTTCTTAAGAGCATCAAGAAATGTTGAATCAGATTTGATTGTGATTTGGTCTTTATTTATAGTCATCTCATGACAATTTTAGTGCAATTTACTCAAGTTTAATATGCGAAAAAAGGTTTTTAAAATATTTTTGATCTGACTTTGTGAAGCATTTAGTTTTTGAAAATTTAAATCGAGATAAATCCCCTTTAACTATATTAACCAAATAAATAAATAAGCAAAAACCAAACAACCTAATTAAACCAAATTTAATATATTCCTTTAGAGTTAAACTTCTTTTTAAACTTTTAAGTTCTGTAGCGTTTTCTAAAATTTGATTAATAATAATTCCACAATTCTTTACGTTTAAATTACCATTGGAATATGCAATTTCCTTTAATGCAGTAGCTCTGTATTGCCTTTGTTTTTCACTAATAGAGAGTTTATTAAATAAGATATCTACAACTATTTTTTTTAATTTATTATCATTATTAATAAAGTGTGAACCCTCCTTATAAATTGGAGAAAGAAAATGTCCATCTGTTTTTTCAAGTTGAAGTTCTATAGTCTCTTTTCCTAGAATCCATGATTCAATTGATACAGTTGATGATCTAGATATCACAATATCAGATATGTTTATTAGATCCCATATGTATTCATTTTGCATTAGTACAATATTATTTGATTTTGCTTCCATGATTTTTTCTTTGTAGAAAGAAATATTTTCATGAGGATGAATCTTAAGAATAAAGTTGACATCTACCAGTTCATCACTTTTGGCAAGTTTGATTAATGATTTTATGTATTTTTCACGTATTTTATATTCTAACTCCGCTATCTTTTTTGCATTAAATGATGCAAACCTATCAGCTTTTTGTCTACGCAACTGAAAATCTAATTGCGAAACATTATGATAGTAATTTGCATTGATGAAATTAGTTATAACTAGAATATTTCTTTTACTTCTGTTTAAACCATATTCTTTTTGCAAATTCTCATAAGTTTTTAATGTACTTGCTAGAGATTGATTATAAAAATCAAATCTACAACATCCAGTTTCAAAAATATATTTTTCATCTAAGTTCTTGTTTTTTCTAATTTCATTGGATAGTCTTGAATTCCAAGATAAATAGCCGTCAATAAAAGATATGTCTTGATTTTTATGTGAGAACAAAGATAGCTGATCATCAGAGAATGTTATTCCCTCTGTCGGCATAATAAGGATTTTCACACCTAAAGATTTTATTTCTTTTGCAAATTCAAGAACTTTTAGATCATAGAGATTATTAAAGATCACCATTCTTGGTTTGTGCATATGGAAGGCAAATTTCTCTTCTCCTAAATGACAAAGAATAACTTTGTGGTCATAATTTTCCTCGACAAATTTCTTTAATAAATAGTTGCCAGGCAAATCTCTGAGTCTGTGGTCAGTTATGAGAAGAATATTCATTGAATATTAATAATATAGGTTATATTGAACTATTATTTCAGATTGCTTACAAGAAGATTCTCAATTTTCTTATTGAAGTCATAAATTTTTCTTCTCTCTGTTTTCTTAATTTTTTCAAGTTGTATTTTGATTTCAGAATGATTTGTAAAAATATGATTAATTTTTTTGGATAACTTTTTACTAATATTTTTATCAGTAAATTCTAAATAGTCTAATCCAATACTTTCCATAAATCCTCTCACCTTTGGGTGTGAACTTAATGCAATTATTGGCGTACCAAGACCAACACTGCAAATCACAGCATGGCCTCTCATGCCAATAACCATATCGCAGTTTTTATAAATGCTAAAAAAATCTGAAGATGAGCCCCCTCCTTTGAGTATTGGAGTCATACAAAAGTTGAATCTTTGAATTCTGTTTGGAATAAGCGATATAAAAGATGAATTAATTTTTACATCTCGAAGTAAATGAGGCGAAAGAATGAAATTAATGTTTTCAGAATTCGGAAGCTTGATAAGAGATTCCAGAATAAGTCCTAACTGTTTCTTTAGTTTTAAATGAGTAAATGGAGCAATTAACTTTCTTAAGTATCTTACATTTGGCAAGTTTAATCTGGAGCTTATATTATCTCCTGCTAGTTGAATCAATATATTGAATTGACTTTCCGATATTAAATCTGATTTTTTTATCTTGGCTTTAGCGAACATTCCGGGGTCAGGTATTTCAATAATTTTTTCGCTTGTATAACCAATGAATTCCTCTAATCTTTTTTTTGAATGGTCATTTCTTACTGAAAAAAGAACATTTTTCTTATTTAAGAAAAAATTTAAACTTTCGATAAGTTTCTTTTTATTATGAAAAATTTGTGATGTGAATAGATTAAATCCAAGACCATAAAAAACAATAGGAATCGAAATCTTTTGAACCAAATCTAACTCCATATTAAAAGCAAAACCTGTATTTTTATTTCGCCTTGAGCCATCAATCATTCCTCCACCACCGACAACTAGAAGGTCAAAATTATTATTTAGGTCTGACACCCATTCAGAATCTAATTTTTTGTCTCCTAAAAAATTATCATAATGCATCATGCAATCATTAACAAAATTCAGTTGGAATTTAATATCTTTGTCAAGAGTTTCTCTGATTCCATTAACTAATGCGCCATCACCAATATTTGTAGAATGAGTCGCTAAATGTTTTACATTGAGAATCATAATCTAACTCGGATTAGTTAGATTCCTAAACTCAGGATCTGATTTGAATAGGTCATCGTAACTTCCTTTGTTTTTGATTTGTCCATTTTTTAGAAAAATAACTAGATCAGACTGTTTTATAGAAGACACCCTATGAGCGACCATAATAATAGTTTGCTTAAATGATTGAGACTTAATGCTCTTAATGATTTGCTGTTCAGTATTATTATCAAGTGCACTTGTTGCCTCATCAAAGATTAAAACATCTGAATCTGTGTAAAGCGCCCTTGCTATTGCAATTCTTTGTTTTTGGCCTCCAGATATTTGAACACCTCTTTCCCCAACCTCGGTATAAATACCTTCGTCAAGTGATTGTATAAAATTTTCTAAATTTGAAGCTTTTATTACCATTTCAATTTTATTATGATCAACTTCTTTTTCATCCTCTCCAAAAGCAATATTCTCTAGTATAGAACCGTTGAGGAGAAAAATATCTTGTGAAACAAAGCCAATAGATTTTTGCCAACTGGAAATATCTTCCTTGGATTTTATCTCTTTTCCATCAACCAATAATGAGCCTTTTGTTGGACGGATTAATCCCAATAGTATATTTAATAATGTTGTCTTTCCTGCGCCTGAAGTGCCTACAATCCCAACAATAGATTTTGCATTTATAGTGATACTTAAATCCTTTAAAACTTTAGAATTTTCATACTCAAAAGAAATACACTTTAATGTTATATCTCTTTTAACTGGAAATTTCTTTTTTGAGTCTTTTACCTCTATATTGGTAATTTTTTGACTTTCGAATAAATCCTCCTTGAGAGTATCAAAAGAGGCTAAATTTCCCCTAATTAAAGCCAGATTTTGGTAAATTTGTTGAGCAGCAGGTAAGATTTTTATTCCTGCTAGTCCAAAAAAAGCCATCATCGGTAAAACCGTTTCACTTTGAATAGAGTCAAAAAATATTGTTACTAGAATTACAAAAATTACACCTCCAAAAGTTAGAAATTCCATTAAATATCTTGGTACAAAAGCCAGAGAGTGATTCATCGCGATTGACTTAGCTAATCTAAAACCACTGTCTGAGAATTTTCTTGTAAAGAAGTTCTGTTTATTGAGAATTTTTATTTCTTTAATTGAGCCAAATGATTCTGACATAAATGCAAAACGATTTGAGTTTTCTGTTGTTATTGTTTGGCCATTTTTATCTAAATGCGCTCTAACATATTTAAACATTAAGAAATACACAATAGCTAAAAAGCCTATTCCTGTAATTCCTATAATAGGCTCGTACACCAGAATTACTATAACAACTGCGGAGATAAATATAATTTTAGAAAAAAGTTGAAATATAGGATTAATAACATTAAGGGTAAGCCGGTTGACCTCAGCTGAGGTTTTCTTTATTAATTCAGAACTGTTACTTCGGGTATGAAAGATCCAGTCTCTACTGAGGTAATATTTAAATAATCTATTTCCAAGACTTATTCCGAAGTTAGAAGAAAAATTACTAATTCTCCATATTGTGAATATTGATATGCAGGAAGCTATAAGTAGAAGCATGAGTATGCAAACTCCTAATGCAAAAATAAAGTCATATCTATTTGAAAAGTTGAAAAATAAATAGATTTCCTTAATAATAAAAATATTATCTACTGCAGATGAATCAATTATTAAGTTTACAAAAGGGGCAATTGAGATTATCGTTAATAACTCCAAAATAGTCATCAAGAAGACTAATAATTGAAGTCTAAATAAGGAAGTTTTATCTTTCAACTCCAATAAAGAAAAAATATCCCTAAATGTTTTAATCATTAAAATTAATTATTTTTTGTAGATATTATAAATATTTAACTTTGGAAACAAGATTTAATATTTCAAATAGTAATTCTATCGCTATTTTTGTTAGAAGCTCTTATGGCGATCTAATAATGTCAATTCCATTGATAAATGTTATTAAAAAAATTAATCCTCATTGTTATATAAAAATTTTCGCCGAAGACAAAAACTCTGAGGTCATTCCATTTATTCCTTATGTTGACGAATTTGAAGTTATGCCATCAAAGGGTAATAGATATATAACCTTCATAAAACATGGACTCAGAAATAGATCTAAAAGATTTGATTTTTGTTTTGCTGCCAAGACAGGGACAGGGAGTGCTAATGGTTTTTTTTCTTTTTGTCTAGGTGCTAAAAATAGAGTTGCTTATGTTCCTTCCAAGCTTAGATGGACTGATCATCTGATTAATAGAAAAATTATTTTCGATGAAAAGAAACTTTATGATTCTCAACACTATGCACTAGGAGTACTTGGTCTATTGGTAAAAGAACCCAAGATGAAATATCTTCAGAGTTTCAAGCCTAGACTCAATGTTAAAAGTAGCTTAAGTAGTGGTTTTAAAATTTTTACATCTGTAACGAATAATAGACCTTCATGTCAACTAAAAAATTCAGTTTTAGCAAAAGTATTAAATTCTCTGGCAGAAAAATACAAATTCGAAGTGATCGTTTCATATATGGAAAAAGATAAGGAACTAGCACAAAATTTAAAAACAAAATTACAACCAAGAACTACTTTAAGATCTTCTCCTAAACTTGAGCAACTTTTAGAATTAATATCATCAGCAAATCTTTTATTCATTGGTGAAGGGGGAATCATGCATATAGCTGCAGCTATGGAAAAACCTCAACTAGTTTTATTTGGTGTTACTTCTGAAGTTACGTGGAGCCCTTTAGATAAGTCTGCAGTTGTTATTAAAGATGAAAATGATGTGAACAATATTCCTTATGATGTTATTCTTTCAAAATTGACTAAAATGTTAGACAAATATTTCGAAAATAATCATGGATAAATACAGCAACATAAATTTTAATGACAAAACAATACTCATTACGGGAGGTGCTGGTTTTATTGGTAGTAATCTTGCTTTTTATTTTCAAAGACACTACCCCAAGTCAACAATTATTGTTTTTGATTGTTTTAGAAGTGATGAAAGATTTGCAAATGGAAATCTCAAGAGTTTTGGGCATTATAAGAAT
>Ga0181572_10001272_pt1 | contig 18410 bp, 18 predicted proteins | sample 101ome_26_FD_133004 | JGI IMG/M metagenome (GOLD analysis project Ga0181572, IMG submission 133004) | Coastal salt marsh microbial communities from the Groves Creek Marsh, Skidaway Island, Georgia - 101408AT metaG (megahit assembly) | ecosystem: Environmental > Aquatic > Marine > Intertidal... | reverse complement strand
CTGATATCAAGGCGCTAGCAAAAGACATCGTAAACAATCCTAGCGAAATATCGGTCTCTCCAGAAAATGCCGCCGCACACAGTGTCGAGCAATGGATTGTTCCTATCGACAAGGCTAATAAACCAGCGGCTTTAATCCATTTACTCAAACAGCATGACTGGCATCAAGTCCTAGTTTTTAGCCGAACTAAACACGGCGCCAATAGAATGGCCGACAAGCTTACCAAGGCAGACATTCCTGCGGCTGCCATCCATGGTAACAAAAGCCAAGCGGCAAGAACTAAGGCACTACAAGCTTTTAAAGACAACACCATCCAAGTTTTGGTGGCAACAGACATTGCCGCGCGGGGTATCGATATCAAAGAGCTACCGCACGTAATCAACCTAGACCTACCCAACGTACCCGAAGACTATGTGCATCGTATTGGTCGTACCGGTCGTGCCGGTAGCACGGGAGAGGCCATTTCTTTGGTGAGTGCCGATGAACTCGAGCAGTTAAGAGATATCGAACAGGTCATTCAACAGCTGCTAGATCGTAAAGAAATGGCAGGCTTTGAACCCAATTTCCCCTTACCGGTGACCGCGCTTAAACCCCCGCGCAAGCCCAAAAAACCTAAGAAGCCCAAACCACCTAGAACGGCGCAAGCCACTGTGGCAAAACAACATAAAAAGGCCGACGCCACAACCGCGAACAAACCGAGTCGACGCAGACGACCAAGCAACAAGCCCAAACAAAAAAGCACGCCATAGGCGTGCTTTTTTTGCTTGGTTAACGCTGTCGCAACAGCAGCATTAATGCCAACACAATGGCAACGATTGGAAAGACCACGAGATTGATAGTTTGCCAACCAACAGAATGAAACATAAAGCCCGCCATTAGTGATCCCAAGGCGACCGTTGAGAATATAGCAAAATCATTAAATCCTTGTGCCACGCGTTTTTCATGTGACTCAATACTCGCGGCTACCAGAGCAGTCGCCCCCGTAAAGCCAAAATTCCAGCCAAGCCCAAGCAAAATTAAGGCTCCCCAGAAATGCATTAGCTCTAAACCAAGCAGAGCAATACCACCCGATATGGCGATCATAATTAATCCCAGCGCTGTAATGAGAGGAGCACCGGCTTTATCGATTAACTTACCAGTAAAAAAACTCGGTGCGAACATCGCCAGTACGTGCCATTGAATACCGAGGGCAGCGTCTTTGATTTCGTGACCATGCGACACCATAGCAATAGGGGCAGCCGTCATAACAAATGACATGAGTGAGTAAGACACCACACCAGCCAGCACCGCCACCACATAATTAGGCCTTGCCAATACATCGAGCAAACGAACCTCAGATTCTTGACTGGTCACAATCTGCGCTGCTTGTCCGCGGGGCAGTCGCGAAAGCGTTAGCATCATTAACACCGCCAAAACGGCAATGCCGACAAAATTGCCCATTAATGGAATGTCAAACAGGTCCTCGGTCCACACCACTATCTGTGGCCCAATAATCGCCGCGGCCAATCCACCCAACATCACCTTGGATATTGCCGAGCCCTGCTCATTGGAAGGTAAGCCCTCGAGAATAGCGAAGCGATAGCTTTGCACATGCGCTGCATTAAACCCAAGTAACATACAGCCTATACAAAACAGTACAAAGGTTTGTTGAACCAGTGCCAACATTTGCAGACCTGCACCTATCAAGGCCACCAACGCAGCCAATGTATAGGCGCGTTTGTGACCGATTCTAGCGATCGAAAAAGAGGCTAGTAAGGTCGACATTGCCACACCGAGGTTCATCAAAAAAATGGGTAAAGTGACCAAGTCTTTGGGGGCTCCCAACGCTAGACTAGCCAACCCGGCCACAGAGATAATAATGGGAGCAGCAGAAGCCCCAAGAGCTTGTGCCACGGGGTAGATGATTAGCTTATTAGATGTCATAGCGCTCTCTTTGTTATTTTAATCACGGACAACAAGTCACATGTTTTGGGGCTAAAAATTAAATGTGTTTTGGGTCATGCCACTAGAAGGCCCAGTGCATGTAACCACTATCTAAGATTTTAACGACTCAACAAAGCCTGGTATCTCAGAGGGGTGGAACAATGTGTGGGTAGGATTTATTCCCAACTCTGCATCTAGCGGCTGCTGGTGTTGAATCCATACCGATGTAATGCGCGAATCATTGGCGCCTCGAATATCAGCCGCCAAACTATCACCTACGTGAATGACCTCATGGGCTTCACAACCGGCCAAACCCAGTGCTTTTTCAAAAATGGACACGGCTGGTTTTTGGGCAGGCTCCTGACCACCCACAATAATATAGTCGACATAGTCTTCCATATTCACGGTGGCTAGTTTGGGCAATTGAGAGTGCTCTGGGCCGTTAGTAATGACCACGGTAGTAAAGTGCTGACGAGCATCTAACAAGAATTCTTTGATACCGGGATAAAAGTCAAAATGCGTTAATCTATCATTATCAAACTTGTCTAATAAAATCTCTGCAATATCATTAGAAGCTGTGCAATTGGCAAACTTTTCCACTAAGTCAACGATAAGCTGTATTCTAAAACTACGCTCGCCTTGGGTATCAATCATCGGCATATAGCGGGCTTTTTCTTGGCGTGTCCATTCACGGTATATGCATCGCACATACTCTTCAGCCATCATGGCTGCATCGAAGCCCTGACCGAAATTAGCCACTAACGCCTCAGCAAATAACCGCTTAGCCACACTATTGGCGTGAGCGGTATCGCACAAGGTCTCGTCCATATCAAAAAAGAGCGCTTTAAGCATGAGAAAACACCGTTTAAATTTGCGCTATTGTAGCACTGCTATGCTGGTATTGGCTTAAGCTAAATAAACGGAGATGCCTATCATAATGGCGACGACAATCGCCGTGTAAAGAATCCCTACAGCAAGAACATGCCATCCATTAGCTCGGTTAAAATCTTCTTGGCGCCTCTTAGCGGAAGCAACACCGAGATGACCCAGTAAAATGGCTTGAAATGTTTCCCAAAATGTTAGTGGTTCAACACCTTCATCGGGCAACTCGAAATAAGAACGCGGGCGCCACATATCGCTGGCCACAGAGGGATTTCCGGGATGTAAGGGATCGTCTCTTTTCACTGTAAATAACACCAATCAAAATATTAGGATATTCTAATACATCAAAAATAAAAGACAATCCCCCCACGCTAAAATGGAGTCGAATGGCGTTTGAGAAGCTCTCTAATCGCCGCTAACTGATCCTCGCTTAAGGTTATTTCAAATCCAGAAAAATTATCTTTAAGCTGATCCATGGTGGTCGCACCAATGATGGTTGAGGTCACCCCTTCCACCTGATCACACCACGCAAGTGCTAACTGCGAGGGCGTCATATCAAACGCTTTTGCCAAGGCAACGTAATCTTTTACCGCATCATCAGTACCCGGAGTTTGACGGAATAAACCGTGGCGATGACTCAAAGACCACCGTGACCCCTCGGGCATGGCATCATTGAGATATTTACCTGACAGTGCACCTGTCGCCAAGGGAGACCATGGCAGGTAGGCAACGTCCTCGTAGTGACAGGTTTCAAGCGTATAGGGCCAATCCTTGTGCATTAACAAGCTGAACTCATTTTGAATCGATACTGGCTTAGGTAGACCATACTTCTCAGCCGTGCGCATAAACATTTGGATACCCCAAGGGGTTTCATTAGAGAGTCCAAAATATTTAATTTTACCGCTCTCGATACAGCGCTGTAAGCCTTGCAAAATATCGACAAAATCAGCTTCAACAGCCTCTTTTTGATAATTTTCAAATGACCACATACCTTCGTGATGGCGCCCAAAGCTAGGGCTTGTCCGGTTGGGCCAGTGTAACTGATATAGATCGATGTAATCTGTTTGCAGGCGTTGCAAAGATGCATCAACGGATGCTTCGACAGCCGCACCAGTGATCTCACCGCCATTGCGAATCCAAGGCAATCCGCTTCCGGTTATTTTACTCGCAAGTATTATGTCACTTCTTTTCGTCGGATTGCGGGCCAACCAATCACCGATGATTAACTCAGTCTTACCGAAGGTATCGGGGCTTGGAGGAACAGCATACATCTCAGCGGTATCTATAAAGTTCACGCCTTGCGACAAGGAATACTCAATCTGCTCGTCCGCATCTGCCTGAGTATTTTGAACGCCCCATGTCATGGTGCCCAGACAGACTCTTGAAACCTCTAACGGGGTACTTCCAAGTTTGCTATAACGCATAATAACTTCCTATTTGTGATCTGACTCAACCTTGGGTTGTTGCGCAAAGAAATACAACATCGTTGCCCAAGCCGCCACGTTTTGTTGGAAAGCTTGAGGATCAATTTTATCAAAGGTATCGTCGGCTGTATGGTGTAGATCAAAATAATCGCGGCCATCTTGATTCAAACGAAACACCGGCACACCGGCGTTAAACAATGGAATAATATCCGGGCCACCGCCATTAGCATGGTTGCCGTTATAGGGTATTTGCAAATCCATCATCACAGCACGGGCAACATCCATCCACGCGGGAACAGGTTCAGCAATATTGGTCACCCAGCTCCATACCGAGCCCGCCCCAAAATCCGACTCGGATGCCACAATATGCTTATCAAGCTCGTTCTTATGGGCTTCGGCATAGTGGTAAGCTCCGATTAACCCCTGCTCTTCATTGGCAAAGGCTACCACACGAATTGTGCGCTTAGGCCGTTGGCCCTTTTTCAAAAATTGCACAGCAGCTCCGGTTGTAATGCCAACCCCAGCACCGTCATCAATAGCCCCTGTGCCAAGATCCCATGAATCTAGGTGGCCACCTATCAGAATAATTTCCTCGGGGAACTCACTACCTACGATGTCTGCAATGACATTATGAGAGGTATATTCACCTTTGAAGCCTGCATTAACATCCACAGTGACACTGATGTTGTGCTTAGCCAGGAGCCTTTCTATCTGGTCAGCATCAGGATTACTGAGCGCTGCTGCTGCAATGGTTGGACGCACCGACATCATGCCAGTATGGGGAAAGCGATGACTATCGGTGCCAATGGAACGCAGTAAAAATGCCACGGCACCTTTTTCTTCAGCCACCGCTGCGCCTTGTGCCCGAGCGATGACAGCATCACCGTAACCCGCACCTTCAATGTGACTGAACATTCGCTTGGCGATATAGACAATTTTGCCTCTCACTTCAGCAGGATTAGCTTTTTTCAGAGCCTCAAGGTCAGCAAACATGACCACTTCAGCACTAACAGGTCCCTCCGTCCCCACGGAGCCACCCAACGCGGTAATGTGCAAGTCTTGTTTGAAGGGCGCATTGATCCATGCCTTCTCTGCACCGCGCACCCAGTTCGGAAACGTCACTGGCTCCGTCCAAACCTTATCAAAACCCAGCTCATTAAAACGTTCGACCATCCAATCCACTGCGCGTTTATCGGCCTCCGTCCCTGGCATACGTGCACCCACTTCGGTGGTTAGATCGCGTACCAAATGATAACCCGTGAGATCTGCCTGAGCCGCATCACGAATAGCGATCGCTTCTTGTTTGAAATGACCGTGGGCAGCCGCGAGAGAACTAAAGCTGACGAGCGCTAAGGCCGCCAAAGATTTTATAGAATGATGCATGCGTTTTACCTTTGAACAAAATTGTATTGTTGGCGTTTAAACCTTTATGCGCTAGCCCTTTTAGCTTACGCGGCGAAAAATGCCACACTTAAACGGAGATAAAAACCCGGCAAGTTCCGTTCAATAACGACAATATTTTTAACGCCCTCGGCGAGGTTAAATCCATCATCATATTGCCGTCGGTGACTATCACCATCACAAGAGTCTTTGCTGCAAAACTTATCGTAAATAGCTGTTATATGATTTTACAAATGCCAGCGCTCAGTTTGAATCACTCGTTGAGTATTTTTCATGAGCACACCAATCCTTTAAGAGAATTCAGTCATGACAAGCGACGCTTCAGAACCCTCGACACTCAACGTACTTGGCACAGCACTGCAAGCTTGTTGTTGCCACATTAACACGGGCTTTTATCGAGACGGATTCTGCCATACTGGCCCCATGGACATAGGTATCCATGTTGTCTGTGCTCAAATCACACAAGAGTTTTTAGATTTCACACTCGCTAAAGGCAATGATTTGATGACACCTAGACCTGAATATTCATTCCCGGGGCTTGTGCCTGGAGATCATTGGTGTCTTTGTGCCAGTCGATGGTTAGAAGCATATCGCGAGGGAGTTGCTCCACCCGTCGTGCTAGAAGCATGCCATCAAAATGCTTTGCTTATGGTGCCACTCGATGCACTCAAAGAGCATCGTGTCAGATGACTACTGCTGCCAAGCATAGCTAAATTTCATGAACAAAGAACGATCGGTTTCCGTCATCTGTCTGAATGTATCGTCGCTAAAGCCAGCTTCAGAGTAGCCAATGAAAAACTTCGTCAGCGGATTAACCTTGTATGAATAAAGCAACTGCATACTCAAGTCACGGTTGTTAGCGTCAACTTCATCTAGGTAATTGCTCTGGTTGCGATCAATATCTGCGTGAACGGCAGTAAATCTCAAGAACTGTTTGGTATCAAACTGGTAGGTTAGACGCGCGTCGGTAAGGTTAGCAGTAAATACATTCGCACCCTCCGCGTCCAATTCGGTTAAGGTGTGGCGAATTTTCATCTGCAAATGCTTGCCAAGGTTTAACTCTAAGAATGGACGATAGGTTTTTTGCACACCCACGCGGTCGTTGGCAAAGTCTACTTTTTCAGGTGAATAGCTAGAATATATACCCACCGTATACAAGTTACTGGGCGACATTTGCATATCTATAAACGCACCCGTTTCTTGGAAACGATGAGTATTGCCTTGCACCATCAATGAAGAGGCGTCCTGTCTAAGACCAGTAATTTCACGCTCCACAACGCCTACCGTTGCTTCGGTTTGCCAACTAGCATTGATCGATAAACGGGCCTCTCGCTCTACCTCTAACAGTTCACCCGCTTCACTGTGGGTGATATCCCAATCTGCATATAGGGTTGCAGTATTCCACCAGCTGTCCTGACTGAACCAACGCCAATGACCACCCACTAACGATTTGGTGCGGTCGATAAAGTTTTCAAAACCCAGATCACTGCGAAAATCTGCCCCGCTCTTCAGGTGACTGGCACGTACCATCCAGTCGCGGCGCTCATGTCGATAACTAATATTGTAGGCTGTGTCGCTAAAACTATCTTCACGCTTGAGGCGCAACACCCCCTCGTTAAGATCATCGGACAAGCAATCGATATCACATAGCTGAGTATACAATTGCTGTGGGTACTCGGTGTCACTTTGAGCGACTTGCGCTTTCAAAACGTCAAATGGCGACCACTGATACTTCATATCGATCGCTTGCAAACTATTACTGTAATCCGTAGAACGGCGCTGGGTCGTCAACCAACCAATAGAAAGTTTCTTGGAAATATCGTAGCGATAACGCGCCACTAGGTTTTCAGATGGACGCTCATATTCAACCACCGAAGAACCCAGATTACCCGGGACGAATATCAGAGTCGTGGTGTCGTCGGCGGCAAAGACGCCCATAGTATGGGCTCCCTTGCGGCCAGTTAGCTTTAAGCCAATATCTGGATCTTGGATATTACGGGTATAAACAAAATTATATAAGGAGTCGAAATACTCAGCATTCTCAGTGAAAAACGTCCTTTTTTCAGGAAAAAACAAGGCAAAATTGTTATTCACACTCAATTGAGCAACGTCGGCTTCCACTTGTGAAAAGTCTGGGTTGTAGGTCGCCATCAACCCTATTTCCGGGGTAGGGCTCCACTTGGCATCAAAACTGACCTCGTTGACATTACTGTTCTCCCAAGCCAAATTCTCATAGGGGTCGCGCGATTCACCCTTACCAAGAACAATCGAGGGAACCAACGCCAAATTATTGCCTTGTTTAGCATCGGCAAAACCCTCCACAGGGCCCATTTGGCATAGGAAGCAGGCATTATTGCGATCCCAAGGTAAGTTAGAAATTCGCAAGGTTTCGTTGCGCGGATAAAAACGAACGAACTCCATGGCCCATCGCTTAACCCCGTCTTGTTCTTCAAACTTCAAAATATTGAGTGGAATGGCCATTTCAACTTGATAGCCATTGCTATGTATTTGACCGCCCGATTGCCAAATAGCGTCCCACGCTGAACTTTCGCTGTTGGTCATCTGATTTTCAATGGCATCCGCTTGAATGCCGAGCGGATTAACAAAAAACTGATACGCTAAGCGACCATCGGCATGGGTATCAATTTTTATCCCCACCATGTCATCGCTAAAGTTACTATCACGGTCTCTAAACAAGGCACGAATTGCTGATACATCGGGATCTCGCGCATCAAAGCCTATAAAAAGCGTGGTGCCGTTTTCAAATACATAAGCCGTGGTTTCTATAGGAGAAGGGGTATTGAGAAAAGGCCTTGAAACTATGTCCATAGACACTTTGGTGGCGCTTTGCCAAACAGCATCGTCTAAGGCTCCATCAATCCTTAAAGCGCCATTTAATTTAGGAATTACAAGAGGTAGAGCTTGTGAGTGAGCCATTTGTATAAAACAGCTAGCTATGAGCGCGATTAAGCCCGACCGAATCATTATCTTTAACCACCTGAAAAGTGAAGATAATACCAACCCATCTAAAAGTTACACGGGTGCAATACCGACATGGCTTATTGGGTGGCTTTGTCCAACAGTGCTTCAGCCTTGCACTTAGCCGCATTAGATTGTTTGGCGACTTCATCTTTCAAGCTGCCATCACTAACTATATCGAGACGCACCTGTTCCATCACACAATCGAATGACTGTCCGTCGCTAATCATATCGATATAAGGACGGCCATAATAACCACCGGACAATAGAAAAATCATCAAGACAACGACGAATAACTTCATAACAAATCCTTGTTTATGTAGACGCTAGTCAAGCGTAGTACAAGAAAGACAAAATGCCGAATTAACTTGCCACCCTCTCTTCCAGTGAATTACCAAATAAAATATTGTCCAGCCAAATAAGGGTATTAGCGGCGGTTACACCACAAGCGATTAATGCCATGACGAAGCCCCGCAACTCGTAACGCCAAGTCATATCATGAAAATTGTCGGGGCGTATTGAATCTAGATAACGTAGGTGTAAATCACTTGACATATACAACTTTTGTTCAAGATGCATAAATAAATCGATTAAACATTGATTTGATTTCAACAACATTAGCAGCCTCGTAAAACATAATCCTTAATAACAATATACGCGGGGCTAACTTGCCAAAAATTAAATTACCCTGCACTCACTTGTGCAGGGTAATTTTTAATTTAAAAACCGGTCGAAGGCGTCATCCTCCGCACAGCTAGGGCTGTACATAGAGGCTACAGGATAGGCGCAATAATCGGCGGCATAATAGGCGCTGGGGCGTAAATTACCGCTGACACCGGGCCCACCAAAGGGCATAGCACCACTGGCACCCGTTAGTGGTCTATTCCAATTGACCACTCCGGCAGTGATATTTGCCATAAAGTATTCAAAACTTTCGGCCGCGTTGCTAATCAAGCCTGCAGATAAACCATATTGTGTGGCATTGGCCACCTCAATAGCTTCATCAAGGGACTCTACTCGGATCACTTGTAGCAAGGGGCCAAAAATCTCTTTGTCGGGTAACTGCGGGTATACCTGACTAACATCAACGATACCTGGAGATACATAGCAATCTCCGGCCTCTAGCTGCCTAGCTTCTACAAGTACCTGTCCACCTAGCTCTCGCCAACGGCGTTGACCATTAACCACAGCATCGACCGGACCATTCGCGATAAGTGGTCCCATAAAAGGAGCCGGGGATTCATTCCAAGCCCCCACGGTCAATCGAGGTACAGTGGCCACTAATTCCTCCAAAAAATCATCACCCCACTCACCTTTGGGAACAATTAAGCGTCGGGCACAGGTACAGCGCTGACCACTACTTACAAAGGCAGACTGAATGGTGGTTTGAACAGCGGCGGCAAGACTGGAGGCAGATTCAACGATGAGCGGATTATTGCCCCCCATTTCAAGCGCCAACATTTTCTCGGGCTGGCCAGCGAGTTGGCGATGAATCGCCTTTCCTGTCTCTGCACTGCCGGTGAACAAAATACCCGCCAAATCTGGATGCTGAGACAAAGCCATACCGGTCTCCCTCGCGCCTTGTACCAGATTGATAACACCCTGTGGCAAGCCCGCTTGCTGCCATAGCTCCAATGTAAATTCCGCGCATAACGGGGTGAGCTCACTGGGCTTAAACACGACGGTATTTCCTGCAATTAACGCCGGAATAATGTGACCATTGGGTAAATGACAGGGGAAGTTATAAGGACCAAACACAGCCATAACCCCGAGCGGATTATGCTTAAGTCGAGCTTGGATACCGCCCAATGTCTGCTCAACGACACCGGTGCGTTCGTGATAAGCTTTTTCTGAAATGGCCGCCTTACCAATCATGGCCGCCACCTCACCTTTGGCGTCCCAAAGAACCTTGCCGGTTTCTTTCGCAATAATTTCCGCCAGGGTATCTGTGTGCTGTTTTAGTAACTCGACAAAGGCAGAAATCACATTCATTCTTTGTTCAAGTGAATACTGACGCCAAGGCTTAAATGCTGATTTAGCACTCATCACGGCCTGGTTTACATCCTCAGCAGTAGCGGCCTGACCTGACCAAATAACTTCTGCTGACGCTGGATTGAAAGATTCAAACTGATCGCCACTGGCTTGTAGCCAGTGACCATTAATCAAGCAATGGCCACGCATAAAAAATCTCCCTATTAATCGAATAAAACGCGATATGCGTTAGATAAATAGAATATTAGTAAGTATCATCATGGCACGTAATATGAATCTCTAGATGGGTCACTAAGCGACCCGTTTACCATTTCCTGCATTAGACTAAAATGTAAATTATGCAGCATGCCTTGTGACATTGGCGTATCCAAAAGATGAGGAAACATTATGACTAGCCAGTTAACCCGTGAACTCTTCGATGAGGTCATGGTCCCGAATTATAGACCACAACAAGTCATCCCAGTAAAAGGGGAAGGTTCACGTATTTGGGATCAGAACTGCAAAGAATATATCGACTTTGCCGGTGGTATCGCGGTGAATTCCTTAGGACACTGTCACCCAGAATTAGTCGAGGCGCTCAAAAAACAATCAGAGCAACTTTGGCATCTCAGTAACGTCTACACCAATGAACCCGCTCTAAGACTCGCTAAACGACTTACCGAGGCCACCTTTGCAGACAAAGTATTCTTTGCTAATTCGGGTGCCGAAGCCAATGAAGCCGCCTTTAAATTAGCGCGCAAGTTCGGTCATGATCACCACGGTGATAGCAAACATGAGATCATTTCCTTTACGCAGTCCTTCCATGGCCGCACCTTGTTTACCGTGGCCGTGGGCGGACAACCCAAATACCTAGATGGCTTCCACCCGGCTCCAGGTGGTATTACCCACCTACCATACAACGACCTAGCAGCTCTTGAAGCCGCTATTTCGGATAAAACTTGCGCCGTTGTACTTGAGCCCATTCAAGGCGAAGGCGGCGTTCGACCTGCCGATATTGAGTTTTTACGCGGTGTTAGGGCGCTATGTGATAAAAACAATGCTCTGATGGTGTTTGATGAAGTTCAGTCTGGCGTTGGTCGCAGTGGGCATCTCTATGCCTACATGGCCTATGGCATAACACCTGATATTTTGACCACGGCTAAGTCACTGGGCGGCGGCTTTCCAGTAGGTGCAATGTTAACAACTGCCCACATTGCAGAAAGCTTCGGCTTTGGCACTCATGGCAGCACCTACGGTGGTAATCCTTTGGCCTGTAGTGTAGCGGATAAAGTTATTGAAATTATTAATACCCCAGAAGTGTTAGCTGGGGTCTCGCAAAAACACGAACGCTTTCGCAACCAGCTGAATAAAATCAATGATCAATATGGTATTTTTGCCGAAGTTCGTGGCATGGGTCTACTGATTGGCGCCGAATTGATTCCAGAATGGCATGGTCGCGGTGGCGAAGTTATTGCCAAAGCCATGCAGCACGGCGTGATGTGCCTCATTGCGGGTCCCAACGTACTCCGCTTTGCCCCTTCTTTAATCATCCCCGAAGAAGATATTGACGAGGGCATGAACCGTCTCGGTGCCGCGATTGCAGAACTGACCAGCTAGTACACAATCATGGCCATTCATCCCTTTCAGCCCCAACTCGACTCATTGGCTGCCAAGCAGGCAGCCATGATTGAATTTACTATTAAACTAGCCAACATCAATTCAGGCAGCCTCAATGCCGAGGGTGTTAACAAGGTGGGTGAAGTGTTGGTTGAGGCCGCTAAAGATCTTGGCGCCACTATTCGGCGCGTGCCATCGGCCCCCTACCGTGTCATTGATGATCGCGGTGAATGGCGTGAGTCCCCGTTAGGTGATGCATTTATATTAACAAAGCATCCCGCGGCAAAACGTCGGATTTTACTCGCTGGACACTTAGATACTGTCTTCCCTAAAGACAGCCACTTTCAACAGTGCCAATGGTTAGATAACAACACTCTCAATGGCCCTGGAGTGGCTGATCTGAAAGGCGGGCTTGTGCTAATGTTTGAAGCCTTGAGGGTACTCGAAAATTCACCTTATGCGGGAGAAGTCGGTTGGGATGTTCTTCTCAACCCCGATGAAGAAATAGGGTCACCCTCCTCGGCGCCATTATTTGTTGAATTAGCCAAAAACTGCCAAATTGGCATGATCTACGAACCGTGTATGCCCAACGGCCATTTGGCCGGAGATCGCAAAGGATCAGGGAATTTTAGCCTAGTTTGCCAAGGTCTAGCGGCACATGCTGGTCGCGAACACCATTTAGGTAGAAATGCTATTCGGGCAATCTGTGACGCCATGACCGCGATTGATGATTTAAATGGTCATTGGCCCGGCGTGACATTGAATCCCGGCTATATTCATGGAGGCGGCGCCCTCAATATTGTGCCCGATAAAGCGGTCGGCAAATTCAATGTGAGGGTAGCCACCCTCGATGAAATGCACCACGTTGAGTCGGCACTGGCGCAAGTAGTAGCACAAATAAATCAACGCGACGGCATAACACTGGAACTTCACGGTAACTTTGGTCGCCCTCCCAAGCAAGTGACAGGACGCCAAGAATCACTTTATACATTGGCACAGCAATGCGGCCAGACTCTTGGATTAGATCTGCAATGGCATCCTACGGGTGGCTGCTGCGATGGGAATAATCTAGCCGCTGAGGGTGTCATCAATATCGATACCCTTGGAATACAAGGCGGTAAAATCCACTCTGACAAAGAATATCTTCTCGCTGATAGCTTTGTGCCCCGTGCCCAGCTGAGTGCCATGCTATTACTACAATTAGCAAGCCAAGCCGATCACCCCTGTTGGTTCAAATAATCTTGTTGGCCTGACTCAACATAGTCTCTAGCCCTCAATGACACTAAACTGTGGATATAACATTGAGGGAGCTAACTATGCGAATTACCGCTATTTTTACTGCATGTCTATTCTCCATGACACCTATTGCCATGGCAGACTCTCCGCCTGTTGCCCTAGTTATTCATGGTGGCGCGGGCACTATTTTGAAGAAAAACATCACCCCGGCACAACGCCAAGAATACCATCGCGCACTCAAAGAGGCGGTTCGCAAAGGGCACAACATTCTGACCGAGGGAGGAAGTAGTGAAGACGCTGTTATCGCGGCCATTACATCGATGGAGGATTCACCACTATTTAACGCAGGGCACGGTGCCGTGTTAAATCATCGCGGTGAAGTCGAACTCGATGCATCCATGATGAGAGGTTCTGACCGCAATGCCGGTGCAATCGCCGGGGTAAAATCAGTAAAAAACCCCATCCTAGCCGCACGCGAGGTACTCAACAACAGTCCCCATGTGTTTCTTTCCGGCGAAGGCGCTGAAACTTTTGCCCAAGAACGACAATTGACGCGTGTCGATAACAGCTATTTTATTACCGAGCGAAGGCAAAAGCAGCTTGAAAGGATCCAGCGCGAAGAACAACAAACCCTTGACGATCGCGCGGGCACCGTAGGCGCGGTAGCACTAGATGCCATGGGTAATATTACCGCGGCGACATCAACTGGCGGGATGAGTAATAAACGATTTGGCCGCGTGGGTGACGTCCCCATTATTGGTGCAGGAACTTACGCCGATAATCGTAGCTGCGGCATTTCTGCCACCGGCCATGGAGAATATTTCATTCGAGCGGTAGTGGCGTTCAATATATGCAGCCAAAGCCGCTTACTAGATATTCCCTTGCAGCAAGCCGCCGACAACGTGGTCCAACGAGAGCTCGTTGAAATGGGAGGTGATGGCGGCATTATAGGCCTTAGCCCTAGCGGAGATGTAGTGATTAGTTTCAATTCAGCCGGAATGTATCGCGCCTGGATTGATGCCGATGGCAATGAGCACAGCGCAATTTTCAAAGAAGATGAGTAATTAGACGATTGATCCCCCCAAGTAGGATACGGTACTTAGGGGAATCAACACTTGTAGACCGTTAATAAAGAACGGGAACTAACCCAATACAAACAAGCGTCGCTACAATAGGGATAATAATGGTGACTACAGCGATGTCTTTGTAGCCCTGACGATGGGTCATACCAGTGATGGTCAACATAGCAATAACCGCACCGCAATGAGGTAACGAGTCCAAGCCACCGCTAGCCATCACGGCGATGCGGTGCAATACCTCAGCCGATATACCCAACTCGATGTAAGATGGCGCCATAGTTTGCATAAATATTTGTAAGCCACCTGTGGCTGAACCGGTAATGCCAGAAATCAAGCTCACCGATGTCATCAGTTTTAACAGGGGTGGTAAATCCAATTCGGCCATTGTGACAATGAACGATTGAAAACCCGCTGTTTGTGTGACCACACCGCCAAAACCAATCACGGCCGCCGTACTAATTAAAGGCATAATCGATTCTTGTGTGCCCTGACTCATAACAGCAAAGGCGCGAGAACGAACGCTGGGAAACATCACTAACGCGACTACGCTACCCAATATAAGAGCAAAGCATGGCCACAGAATAGGCTGGCTACGAGCAAAATCCATGATTTCACCACCGCCTTGGCTCACTAACCTTGGCAGAAGAATGGTACCCAAAACCACAACGATAGGTAGCAAAGAAGCTACCCAAGATGGATATTCACCATTTTCAACACCCTCACCCACACGATCGTTTGCACTAGGCTCAAAGACCTCACCACGCGCGGTGGCCAATCGACGCTCACGCTCAAGGTAGTACATACCACCGCCCAACATAATGGCGCTACCGATAAAGCCGAGCAAAGAACCCGCATAGAGATCAGTACCAAAGCCAACCGAACCGATAACATTGTGAATAGAAGGTGTGCCGGGTAAGGCTGTCATGGTAAAGGTGCCCGCACCGAGGGCAACCGCCCCGGTGAACAGCCGCTTAGGAATATTGGCCTCTTGAAGCAAACGCAAACCGAGGGGATAAATAGCAAAAATTACTACGAAGACGACCACACCACCATACGTCAATAAAGCACAGGCCAACGTCGTAATCCACAGCACTTTGTCACGGCCCCAAGCATTAACCATCGCCATCGCGATACTGGTTGCAGCCATACTATCGCCCATTACTCGGCCGAAAATAGCACCACAGGCAAACAGGAGAAAGAATTTACCGGCAAACGTGAATGCACCCAATTTACCAAGAGCAAAACTTTGCATCAAACTCTCAGCCAAGGGTAAATCATTGGTCAAAATAACAACTAACGAACAAAGTACTGCAGCAAAAACAATACTTACCCCTCTAAGCGCCAACGCAATGAGCAATGACAATCCGAGAAATAAACCTAAATAGGCCATGATGATCTCCATTTTTATTATGAGTACCAACAATGTGACCGCAGCAAACTGTAGCGTCAAGATGGCTGTTTCAAACAGACAGTTTTCAACCCTAAAACGTCACATCATACAATGTCTGAGCTAACAGTTTTGGCGCCAATCACCCACGTATTGTTTTGGACAAACCAAAACATCTGGATGATAGTAAGGCGTCATTAGAAGAATATAGAATCTAGTGATAAAGGGATAAGTAGCTCATTTGAGCCACTTTTGCTTGGCTGACCAATCATTTCATCAAAAGCACTTGATTGACGTAAAAATACTTCTCTAGGCTTTAACTTAGACAGTTTCTCGCGCATGGCGGTGAGATTGTGTGTCGTAAGTGTCTTTTTGGCGGTTTTCCAGACCAGCCTTTCTCCTTCTCCAAAATCAACAAAACACTGATATAGGCATAGATCATAGGATTCAACCACCATTCGTGGCACCGAACCTAACTTTAACAAATCGTCGTAGAGTATTTTTTGAGTCATAGCACTTCCTGAATAATATGTGTTTTACGCAGGTAAGCTACTTTTAGATGAGGGGATGATCTGTATTGTCATAGGTGTTCAAGGCTACATTTTGAATCTCGGGGCCATTTACCGTATGTTAGCTATTCAATGACCACATATGGCAACTTACCTACAGACTGCATGAACCTTCCTATTGAATACATTGCACTATTTGTGGCCGGACTTGCCGGTGGCGTCGTTAATTCCATTGCAGGTGGAGGTAGCTTTATTACCTTTCCTGCACTCATCTTAGCTGGGCTTCCTGCTATTAGTGCCAATGCCACCAACACGTTTGCCTCCTGTCTTGGTTATTTCAGTGGTCTGGCAGCATTTAAGCAACAACTCGTTTCACAATCACATCGACTCATCATGATCACCGCGATTAGTCTAATGGGGGGTGGCGCAGGGGCATTATTACTAGCGACTACACCGGCCAAGGTCTTCCAAAATGCTATCCCGTGGTTATTACTTATAGCCACCATACTTTTTGTGTGGGGACCAGTAATCAACCAGAAACTTCAGCAGCGCCCACGCAAAAAAAACCAGCGTAAAATGCTAGGCGTTTTACCGGCCATAATGCTCAGTGTTGTCTGCCTTTACGGAGGCTTTTTCAACGCGGGGCTTGGAATTATTCTCCTCAGCTATTTCAGCGTGTTAGGCATTGCCGACATCAACGTAATGAACGCACTAAAACTCTATGTTTCGGGTGTACTGAGTGTAATGGCCATCACAGTATTTATGTACCAAGGTTATATCGATTGGTTACCCGGGAGCATTTTGATGCTTGGCACAATGCTTGGTGGCTATATCGCTGCAAAAATGTCTTTAAAAGCGTCGCAACAAGTATTGCGAAACATCGTTATCGTGATTGCGGTAACCACCACCACATACTTTTTTATTGACGCTTATGCTTTTTAACATTGAGTTGCACAACGCCTACCAAAGTCTTATGACTGGCGGCGGATGACGCTGTTGGTAATCTCGCCAAAATAAGTAAACCGCAATCGCAATATTAAAGATGGCACAGGCAACGCTGTACCACGGCGGCAAAATATAATTTCCCGGACCCAAGTAATGTAAAAAAATATCCCAGGCCGAGTGTAAACTCCACCCCCAAGCCAAAGCCCAAAGCGGGCGCTTTTTGGCTAGCCAGTAACAACTTCCAAACGCTAACAACCCCACAAGCTCAAGCAGTTTCCAAAATCCATCCGCTCGCTCAAAAGCAGCCAAAAGATAAATAGCCGCTACCGCGATGAGTCCCCAGCCCGAGTATTTGGCCAACGCCAAAGGACGCAAATGGCGCGCCCACATGATCGCAGGTATAGCAGCAAAAATACCAATCAGGGCCGCAGAAAGAAAAAACATAAATTGACCTGCCTTAAATCAGATTATTCTTATATACGAGTGTACAATGAGTCTACGTTAAAAAATACGTGCGGAGATAAGATGAAAAAACTAACTGTGATGGGTTTATTTTTTATGAGTTTACTTGGCTGCGGCAAAAGCTTTAACGAAAACCATACTGACGCCCTGCAAAAAGTTGAGCAGGGAGCCATGTTAATCGATGTTCGCAGTGAAGCCGAGTACCGTGAAGGTCATCTTGAAGGGTCTACTCGCATTACTCACACGGATATACTAAAAGGTGTTCAAGCCATGGGGATAGCTAAAGATACCCCGCTAGTCTTGTATTGCCGAAGTGGAAATCGCTCAGGACAAGCGACAACCGCTTTACAAAACGCAGGCTACACTGCCGTAACTAACGGCGGCGCCTACAGCTCATTAGTGGCCGCAAGCCAACCTTAGTATTTAATGCGGTCAGGCTCTACTCGTTGGCTGATTAATTTTGATTGGGTTGAAAATAAGTATTAATTAGCCTGACCAGCATACTCATGGTGACTGGTTTTGCCAATGACTCGTTAATTCCGGCTAAGGCAGATAAATCAATCACCTTATTAGATAAATCAGCCGTCAATAAGAT
>Ga0181572_10001260_pt1 | contig 18492 bp, 17 predicted proteins | sample 101ome_26_FD_133004 | JGI IMG/M metagenome (GOLD analysis project Ga0181572, IMG submission 133004) | Coastal salt marsh microbial communities from the Groves Creek Marsh, Skidaway Island, Georgia - 101408AT metaG (megahit assembly) | ecosystem: Environmental > Aquatic > Marine > Intertidal... | reverse complement strand
TGAGCCGTTGGCTGGCAATTGGGTGCGCGGCGCCGTGACGGTACACGCCAAAACTCGGGTGTTGTACAGCGATGGCCACTTTTTTATCAACGGCGAGAGCTACCGCATGGCGTCCGCTGACGCGCCGTGGTTGATGCGCCTGGCGAATCAACGCGGCTTGGCTGCCGCCGACGTGCGGCGGGCAACGCCCAATGTGCGCCGAGCGCTTAAAGCGTGGGTTGAGCAGGGCTGGCTTAGCCCAACGGCATAGGCGTATAAGGCGCCACCTCAAACCAGCCGGTGCCCTCAAGCTGCGTGGCCACTTCAACGCGCTCGCTTGGCCAGCCCAGCGCTTGCCCGAGCGCATGTTGCGCCAGCTCGGGGCGGTTGTTTTCTTCGCTTAAGTGCGCGGCCACCACGCGCTCCAGCCCAGGGTGGCGCAGCCGTTGCAGCAACTCAGCGGCTTGCTCGTTGGATAAATGCCCCCAGTCGCTGGCGATACGCCGCTTGAGGCTGGCCGGGTAGCGACTTTGCGCCAATAGGCTGGGGCAGTGATTGCATTCAATCAGCAGCGCCGTGACCCCTTGCAAGGCGCGCACCACGTGCGAGGAAACATGGCCAAGGTCGGTGATCAGCCCCAGGTGTCCGCTGGGGGCTTCAATGCGCAATTGCAGCGGCTCGCGGGCATCATGCGGCACGGTAAAGGGCTTCAGCACCAAGTCACCAATTGGCAGGGCTTGGCCATCGCTGGCCCATTGGGGTAACAGGTCTGGCGGTGCGCCCATGGCCTGCCACGTGCCTTGACTGGTGATCAGTGGCAGGTCGTGTCGTTTGGCCAATTGCACCGCGCTGCCCGCGTGGTCGGCGTGTTCGTGCGTAATAAACAACGCGTTCAGGTGCTTGGGGGTAAGCTCAAGTTGCGCCAAGCGCTCGGTAATATCGCGCACCCCTGGTCCACAGTCGATCAAGACATAGGTATCGCGCTGCTGCCACGCCGCATGCACCAGGGTGGCGTTGCCACCGCTGCCACTGGCCAAGCTGCGAACCCTAAGCACCGGGCTTACCGGTTTAATTTAAAGCGGCCAAAGGGTGTAGGGCTTCACTGCAGCTCGGGTATCAGCAGGGTTAACACCGCTTGCGCCTCAGCCGCTGGGCTGGCGCCGCCTTGGGCATCGGTTAGCGAGACGGTGGTTTGCTCACCGGCGCGGCGCAACACCAGCTGCCGGGTCTCGGTGCCAAGTTGCGGCTGATCGCGTTTAAAGAGCTTGTCAAAAAAACCGGGTTCGGTGTTTTGACCGGGCAAAGACGCCGGCACATAACGCACCGTGAACACGCCGGCACTGCGGTCGCGGTCTTCCACCGTAAAGCCGGTGCGGTCCAGCGCCAGCAGCACGCGACGCCAGGCGTCGTCAAAGCCTGCCGCCACACGAATCACCGGTGCACCGTTGGCGGTCTCTAGCGTGGCGGTTGCCTTGGGGGCAGGGGCGCTGGCCACGGCTTGCGAGGCGTTGACCTCGGTGCTGCCAAGGGTAATCATTAACCGACGCAAAAATTCGTTTTCCAGTTCGGGGTCTGAGGGGCGGGGTTGCCACACGGTGCGGTCGCTGCGCTCGTTGGTGTACACCTCAATCATGCCGCGATGGCTGATGCGGATTTCGGTTTGCCCCTGCGGGTTGCGTTCCACGCGGGTACGAAATTTATCGAGTTCCCCGGTGGAATAAAGGTTTTCAAACAATTTACCCAGCGACTCGCGAATAAAGTCTTGGGGCAGTTTGGCGCGGTTTTCGGCCCAGTTGGTTTCGATTACACCCACCTGGGCTTGCTTAACCTCCACGTTAAAGCCGTTGGCCTGCCAAAACTGGTTCACTTTGGCCCACACGTTGTCCAGCGGTTCGCTGGTTACCAGCCACCGACGTTGGCCCTCGCGTTGCAGCTGCACGGTGCCCACCGCATTCGGTACCACGCCTTTGTCTTGTTGCGCTTGTTGGTTGTAGCGCGTCGCCGAGGCCGCTTGGCCCGGCACCTGGTAGCGGCCTTGGTTGCTTAGGCGCGACAGGTCGGGCGGGACGTCGAGCGCCTGGCCACGATCGGCACTGCGGTAATCGACTTTGGATTCTTGCAGCCCAGAGCAGCCCGCCAGCGAGGCGGCGACAACAAGGCCAATGGGTAAAAAGCGCGTAGCAAAAAGACGGGTCATGGATGTGTGAACGGTTCAGCGCAGCAAGCCGCAGCCCTTTAGGGCGTGCTCAAGCGCTTGATGGTACTCAGGTTCGAGCGGCGTCATGGGTAGGCGAATGCCAGGTGAGCAAAGGCCCAGCTTGGCCATCGCCCACTTCACGGGGATCGGGTTGGCTTGTACAAACAATTGTTTGTGCAACGGCAGCAGCTGCTGCTGCAGCTTGCTTGCCAGCGGCGCGTTGCCGGCCAGTGCCGCGGCGCACAAGTCGTGCATCAGGCGCGGGGCCACATTGGCGGTGACGCTCACGTTGCCATGGCCGCCAAGCAGCATAAGGGCCACGGCGGTGGGGTCGTCGCCGGAGTAAATGGCAAAGTCTTCGGGCGCCTCGCGGATCAGCCACTGGGCACGAATCATGTCGCCGGTGGCTTCTTTGATACCCACAATACCCGGCACCTGGGCCAGCTGCATCACGGTGTCGTGTTGCATGTCAGCCACCGTGCGTCCGGGCACGTTGTACAGCACCATGGGCAGCTCCACCGCCTCGGCAATCGCCGTGAAATGGCGCCTCAGGCCCTCTTGGGTGGGCTTGTTGTAGTAGGGCACCACCTGCAAATGGCAGTCGGCCCCGACCTGTTTGGCGTAGCGTGCCAGTTCAATGGCTTCGGCGGTGGAATTGGCGCCGCAACCCGCCATCACGGGAACGCGACCCGCCACCCGCTTCACGCAGGCACCTATGATTTCTTGATGTTCTTGCACCTTAACGGTGGGTGACTCGCCGGTGGTGCCAACCACGCAAAGGCAGTCCGTGCCTTCGGTGATGTGCCAATCAATCAGGCGGTCCAGCGCATCAAAATCCACTTGGCCGTCTTCGTGCATGGGGGTGGCCAGCGCCACGATGCTGCCTTTTATCATCTGCCTTCCTCGTTCGGGCTGACGCGTCCAGTCATAAACCCCGCATTCTACCGCCCCGGTCGTTGCGCGGCGATGCGCTGCACGCGCCGGGTGGGCTCGTGCAGGGTGGTGTCTTCGTAGCCTCGCACGTGCCAGGTGGCACATAGCCCCATCAGCTCGCCTGGAGCCAACAAAAATTCGGGGCGCGAGGGCCTACCCCAACGCTCTTGCCCTTGGGCAAAGGTTTCGTAAAGCAACCACCCGCCGCGGGTTACGGTATTCAGCAGCAAGGGCAGCAATGCGCGCCACAGGTAGTTGGTAACCACCACCACCTCAAACGCGGCGCCGGGTATGGGCCACGGCCCGCGCTCCACATCGGCTTGCAAGCCAGTTGCGCCGGCTGGCAACTGGTCTAGCGCCTTGGGGTCGCGGTCGATGGCGGTGACTTGGTAGCCGCGTTCCAATAGCCACCGGGTGTGACGCCCCGCACCGCAGGCCAAATCAAGCGCGCAGCCCGGCGCAGGCAGTTGTGCGCCCCAGCGCGTAATCCAATCCGAGGGTGCGCCCTCGCCATGCATGGGGCTTACCGTGCGGCTCTAAAAGCAGGCCCAGGCTTGGTTGGCCAGCACAAACAAAAACTCGCCACGGGTGTACAGCGCAAACACCAGCGCCAGGGCAAGCCCCGCCAAGGCCCAGCGCCATGGCCATTGACCAAGCTGGAACTTCTGAAACGCCATATTCATGTGGCAACCATACCATGCGGTGGGTGGCGTTGCACAGGCTCTTCGCGCACCAGCAAGTTCACCAACGCCGAGGCCACCCCCAAGGCAATGGTGAGCAACCACACGCCGTCGTAGCTGCCCCACACATCGTACAAACGGCCACCGAGCCAGACACCCAGGAAGCTACCCAATTGGTGACTGAAAAACACCATGCCACTGAGCATGGTGAAGTGCTGCACACCAAACATCTGCACCACGATGGCGTTGGTTGGCGGCACAGTGGAAAGCCACAAGGCACCCATCACCGCTGAAAAAACGTACACACTGACAGGGGTGAGCGGGGCCAACAGAAACGCGCTGATGGCCACTGCCCGCAAGGCGTAGATGGAGGCCAATATGTAGCGCCGTGGAAAGCGCTGCCCCAAGGAGCCTGCCACGTAGGTGCCAACCACGTTAAACAGTCCAATCAGCGCCAACGCGTAGCCCGCCACCTCCGGGGGCAGTCCCTCGTCTTTCAGGTAGCTGGGCATGTGAATGCCAATAAACACCACCTGAAAACCGCATACAAAGTAGCCCAGCGTCAGCCACTGAAAGCTGCGATAACCCGCGGCCTCGCGTGTGGCTTGAGCAATGGTTTGGTCACGTTGCAGGTTGCCCGAGCCAAACTGTGATTCACGTAAGGCGTAGCCAAGCGGCACAATCACCATCACCAGCACCGCCAGCGCGTACAACGCGTTGGCCGGCCCAATGTTAAGGATCAACGTGCTCTCCAGCGGCACCATTAAAAATTGGCCGAACGAGCCCGCCGAGGCCGTCATGCCCATGGCCCACGAGCGTTTTTCTGGCGCGATGTTGCGCCCGATGATGCCGTAAATCACAGAAAACGTGGTTGCGCCTTGGGCCGCGCCAATCAAGCCACCGGTGGTGAGCATAAACAGCCACACCGACGACGCACTGGCCATGCCGATCAGACCCAGCACATAACAAACGGCGCCGCCAAGCAGCACGCGGTAGGCGCCGAACCGGTCGGCCAACATACCGGTAAAAATGCCCACCACCCCCCAGGTGATGTTTTGAATCGCAATGGCCAACGAGTAGGTTTCGCGCGACCAGTTGTTGGCCTCGGTGATGGGCTGCAGCCACAGGCCAAAACCGTGGCGTATACCCAGCGACATGGCGGCGATCAGGGCGCCGCACAGCACCACACGGGCAAGGGTTAAGGGACCGTTGGTATGTTGCATGGGCGCGACTGTAACGTAAACCCACCAAGCCTGCCGATTGGGCATTACTGTATAGATATCCATGCTTTGCTCACCCAGCGGCTAGAATGCGGCGCCATGGCAACCACACCCAACGCATACCAAGAGAGTGCGATTCGGGTACTCAAGGGGCTTGAGCCGGTTCGGCAGCGCCCTGGTATGTACACCCGCACCGACAGCCCGCTGCACATGATCCAAGAGGTCATTGACAACGCTGCAGACGAGGCCCTGGCGGGACACGGCCGCCGCATCGCTGTAACCTGCCACACCGACGGCTCGGTTTCGGTGGCCGACGACGGACGTGGCATCCCCTTTGGGGTGCACCCGCAAGAGGGCGCGCCGGTGCTTGAGCTGGTCTTTACCCGGTTGCACGCGGGCGGCAAATTTGACAAGGGCGCAGGCGGTGCCTACAGCTTCTCGGGCGGTCTGCACGGCGTGGGCGTCAGCGTAACCAACGCCCTGGCCAAGCGCCTCGAGGTTTCAAGCCATCGCGACAAAACCGTGGCCAGCATGGTCTTTGAGCAAGGCGAGGTCACCCAACCTTTGGCCACGCGCCCCTTGGCCAGCGGCGAGCGCAAAACCGGCACCACCGTGCGGGTTTGGCCCGAGGGCAAATACTTTGATTCGCTGGTGCTGCCGCAAGCCGAGTTGGAGCACATGCTGCGCAGCAAGGCGGTGCTGATGCCTGGGGTTGAGGTGGCGTTGACCCTAGAAAAAACCGGGCACACCGAGCGCTGGCTTTATCAAGGCGGGCTGAGTGACTATTTGCAGCAAACGCTGCCCAGTGCGCTGTTGCTGCCGGTGTTTGAGGGGCAGGGCTTTGCGGGCGCGCAACACGAAAGCTTTGCCGAGGGCGAGGGCGCGGCGTGGTGCGTGGCCTTTACCGAAGACGGCGCGTTGGTGCGCGAAAGCTACGTGAATTTAATTCCCACCACCTCCGGTGGAACGCACGACAGTGGCCTGCGCGAGGGCTTGTTTCAAGCGGTGCGTGGCTTCATTGATTTACACGCCTTGCTGCCCAAGGGCGTAAGGTTGGTGCCCGAAGATGTATTTGCGCGTGCCAGTTACGTGCTTTCAGCCAAAGTGCTCGACCCGCAGTTTCAGGGCCAAATCAAAGAGCGCCTCAACAGCCGAGACGCGGTGCGCTTGGTCGGTGGCATGGTGCGTCCGGCGCTTGAATTGTGGTTAAACCAGCACGTGGACTGGGGCAAGCGTTTGGCTGAGTTGGTGATTCGCACCGCCCAAGCGCGTCAGCGCGCTGGGCAGAAGGTTGAGAAGCGCAAAAGCTCAGGGGTGGCGGTGTTGCCGGGTAAGCTCACCGACTGCGAAAGCCGCGACACGGCTGAAAACGAGTTGTTTTTGGTAGAAGGTGATTCGGCCGGCGGCAGCGCCAAAATGGGGCGCGACAAAAGCTTTCAAGCAGTTTTGCCACTACGCGGCAAGGTACTGAACACCTGGGAAGTTGACCGCGACCGCCTGTTTGCCAACACCGAGGTGCACGACATCGCTGTGGCGCTGGGGGTGGACCCCCACACCCCGCACGACCAGCCCGACCTCAGCGGCTTGCGCTACGGCAAGGTTTGCATCTTGTCCGACGCCGACGTTGACGGCGCCCACATTCAGGTGCTGTTGCTCACCCTGTTTTTTAAGCATTTTCCTGCGCTGATTGCCCACGGCCACGTGTACGTGGCAAGGCCGCCGCTGTTCCGTCTTGATGCCCCGGCGCGCGGCAAAAAGCCCGCCAGCAAGCAATACGCCCTGGACGAGGGCGAGTTGCAAGCCATGCTCGATAAGCTGCGCAAAGACGGGGTGCGCGACAACGCCTGGGCCATCAGCCGTTTTAAGGGCCTGGGTGAAATGAGCGCCGAGCAGTTGTGGGAAACCACACTCAACCCCGACACCCGACGCTTGATGCCGGTGCAACTGGGCACGCTGGATTTTGCTGGCACGGCGCACACCATGAGCCGCTTGATGGGCAAGGGCGAAGCCGCGGCCCGCCGCGAACTGATTGAACTGCACGGCGACGCCGTGGACATTGACATCTAACCATGACCGACACCCCACTGGTAACACCTGAGCCCCCCCTGGCCGAAGACGACTCGCTGGCCGCTTACGCGCAACGCGCCTATTTGGAATACGCCTTAAGTGTGGTCAAGGGGCGCGCCTTACCCGACGGCTGCGACGGCCAAAAACCCGTGCAACGCCGTTTGCTTTATGCCATGCAACGCATGGGGCTTGGGGTGGGCAGCGGCGGCGCGGCGCGCCCAGTAAAAAGCGCGCGCGTGGTGGGCGACGTGCTGGGCCGGTTTCACCCGCACGGCGATCAAGCGGCCTACGACGCCTTGGTGCGCATGGCGCAAGATTTTTCGCAGCGCTACCCGCTGATCGACGGACAAGGCAACTTTGGCAGCCGCGACGGCGACGGCGCCGCCGCCATGCGTTACACCGAAGCCAGGTTGTCGCGCATCACCCGCTTGCTGTTGGATGAAATCGACGAAGGCACGGTGGACTTCGTGCCCAATTACGACGGCTCCACCGAAGAACCCGCGCAGGTGCCGGCGCGTTTGCCGTTTGTATTGCTCAACGGGGCTTCGGGCATTGCCGTTGGTATGGCCACCGAAATTCCCAGCCACAACCTACGCGAGGTCGCCGCTGCGGCGGTGGCGCTGCTAAAAAAGCCCAAACTCAGCGACGACGAATTGGCCGAGCACCTGCCGGGCCCTGATTTCCCGGGCGGTGGACAAATCATCAGTGCCCCGCAAGACATTGCGCAAGCCTACCGCACCGGGCGCGGTAGTTTAAAAGTGCGCGCGCAGTGGAGCGTGGAAGATTTGGCGCGCGGCCAATGGCAACTGGTGGTGCACACCTTGCCGCCTGGCACCAGCGCGCAAAAGGTGCTTGAGGAAATCGAAGAAATCACCAACCCCAAGGTTCGCGCCGGCAAAAAAGCCCTCACCGCCGAGCAAAATCAGCTTAAAACCGCCACGCTGGCCTTGCTTGACGGGGTTCGCGACGAATCTGGCAAAGAGGCGGCGGTGCGCTTGGTGTTTGAGCCACGCAGCAAAAATATTTCGGTCGATGAGTTCATTACCGCGCTGCTGGCGCACACCAGTTTAGAAACCTCGGTCAGCGTCAACCTAACCGCCGTGGGGCGCGACGGTCGACCGGCACAAAAATCGCTGCGTGCGTTGTTAGAGGAATGGTTGGACTTTCGGCAAGCCACGGTGCAGCGGCGCAGCCAGCACCGGCTTGAGCAAATCACCGATAGGCTGCACATTTTGGAAGGGCGGCAGCTGGTGCTGCTGAACCTGGACGAGGTGATTGCCATCATCCGCCAAAGCGACGAGCCCAAAGCGGCGCTGATCGAGCGCTTTGGCCTTTCAACGCGCCAAGCCGAAGACATACTAGAAATTCGGCTGCGGCAACTTGCCCGGCTTGAAGCCATCAAGATTGAGCAAGAAATCCAAGACAAGCGGGCTGAACAGGCCAGTTTGCAAGCCTTGTTGGCCAGCGACGCGTCGCAGCGCAAGCTGATGATCAAAGAAATCGAGGCCGATGCCAAAACCTACGGCGACGACCGACGCACCCTGATTCGGCAGGAGCGCCGCGCGGTGGCCGAGGTTAAGGTGCTTGATGAGCCGGTAACGGTGGTGGTGTCGCGCAACGGTTGGTTGCGGGTGCGAGCGGGGCACGGACACGACGCCGCCGGTTTTACTTTTAAGGCCGGCGATGCGCTGTATGCCGCGTTTGCCTGCCGCAGCGTGGATCAACTGGTGGTGTTGGGCAGCAACGGCCGCGCCTACAGTGTGGCCGTGGCGCAGCTGCCGGGTGCGCGCGGCGATGGCCAGCCGGCGACGAGTTTTATTGATTTGGAGCCGGGCACGCGCGTGGTGCACTTTATGTGTGCCGCGCCAACGGCGCGTTGGCTGTTGGCCACCAGCGCCGGCCACGGCTTGTTGGCCACCACTGCGAACATGCACAGCCGACAACGCGGCGGCAAAGCGTTTTTACAAGTGGCCGACGATCAGACCATTTTGCCGCCGGCCTTGATCGATGCGGCCCCCGCCGAGGGCGGACCATGCAGCCACATAGCCTGCGTGAGCGGCTCGGGTCGGGTGCTTACTTTTGCGCTGGACGAAGTGAAAACCATGGCCAGCGGCGGACGCGGCGTGTTGCTGATGGGGCTTGAGGCGGGCGAGTCGCTTGTTGGGGCGACCGGCTACACGCGACGTGTGCTGGTGAGCGGCCAAGGGCGCGGCGGACGGTCGCGTGAGGATGCCCTTGAGCTGCGTGGGCTGAATGCAGCGCGCGCGGCACGTGGCCGCAAGGGCAAAAAAGTGGATTGGGGCTTTAAGCCCAGCGCCGTGCGTCGCGCCGACGAGCCGCTGGCCTAGGCAATGTCCATTTGGTGCAGTCCAAACTGTCCGGTTTGGGCGTCGGCCAAGAAGCACTTAAGCGTTTCGGCAACGGTGCGAAACGCCAATTCGTCCCAAGGAATTTCTTCGGCGGTAAACAACCTGGCCTCTTGGGTTTCGTGACCCGGGTCAAAGTTGGGGCTTAGCAGTTGGGCGCGATAAAACAGGTGGATCTGTCCCGCGCGGGTGACGTTCATGACCGAAAACAGCCCTTGCATTTCAAAGGTCGCCCCGGCTTCTTCGCGGGTTTCACGTGCTGCGCCTTCGGCCAGCGTTTCACCCATCTCTAAAAAACCGGCAGGCAAGGTCCACTTACCAAAGCGCGGCTCAATGTTGCGCTTACAAAGCAAGATACGCTCTTGCCATACCGGCACGGTGCCTACCACGTTGAGCGGATTTTGGTAGTGAATGGTGTGGCACGCGGGGCATACCGCGCGCACTTTGGTGTCGCCGTCGTCGGGTACACGGTTTTCAACCGCCGTGCCGCAGGCTCGGCAAAAAGTTACTGTGCGGTCGTTCCACATCGGTGCAGTGTAATGCGCTTGCCGGGCTAGCGAACCGTCACCGTAATCGGTTGCAATCCGGAGACCTCGCCCACCATGCAGTCGCCGGTTTGTACCGCACCCACGCCTTCGGGGGTGCCAGTAAAAATTAAATCGCCGGCTTGCAGCGTCCATGCGCGAGACAGGTGGGCAATGGTCTCGGCGATATTCCAAATCAAGTGTCCCACGGTGCTGGATTGACGCACCTCACCGTTGACGCGTAAGCCAATGCTGGCTTGTTCAATGGCGCCGGCTTGTGCGCAAGGCGTGATGGGGCCAATCGGTGCCGAGGCATCAAAGCCTTTGCCAATATCCCACGGGCGGCCTTCTTTGCGCATTTGCATTTGTAAATCGCGCCGGGTCATGTCCAGCCCAACGGCGTAGCCGTAGACATGCTGCATGGCTTGGGTAACTTCAATGTCTTGCCCACCTTGTCCAATCGCCACCACCAATTCGATTTCATGGTGCAAGTCTTGCGTGAGGCTGGGGTAGGGTATGGTTCCGCCACCTGCATCAATGGCCACCAAGGCGTCGTTGGGTTTAAGAAAGAAAAAGGGTGGCTCGCGACCACTGAAGCCCATCTCTTGCGCGTGCGCCGCGTAATTGCGCCCCACGCAGTACACACGGTGCACAGGAAATTGTTGGCTTATGCCATGCACGGGCAGGCATACAGGGGGGCTGGCAGGCCAAAGGGTGGGGGCGGTCATGCGGTGAGTCTTTCCTCGCGGTGAATGGCCAGGGCTTGTTGCGCCGGGCGGTCTGAGAAACTGAACAGTACACAGCCTTGGGTGCTCTGCCATTGCGCGGTGCACCACGAGGGCACCACAAAGTGGTCGCGCGGTCCAAAGTCAATCGTTAGGGCTTGGGCCTGCGCGCCCCACTGCACCTGCAGCCGGCCATGGCCCTCGACCACGCTAAACACCGTGCCATCGGTTTGGCGCCACGGCTGGCCACTGAACCCGGCGGGTAGGCGCTGCAAGAAGGTGGCCATGGTGGGCATGGGCCAGCCACCTGTGTCGGGGTTAAGGTAGCGCAGCTTGAATCCATCCCACGGGTCAACCGCCTCGTGCGCCTCAAGGTGCGCCAGCGCCTCGCGGCTGCGCGCGTAAGGGTAGCGAAAAATGGGTGAGGTCGTGCCAAACGGGCTGCTGTGCCGCACCGGTGCCATGTTGTGGCCCCATCGTGCCATGGCGCTGCCCTCGGCGTGTTGCACGCTTTGCGCGGCATGGGCGGCGTTTTCGGCAAAGCCCGCCTCAAAAAATTGCAACATCGGAATATCGAGCCCGTCCAGCCACACCACGGGCTCATCGGCTTCGCTGCCGTGGTCGTGCCATGTCCAATTGGGCGTAATGATGAAGTCGCCCGGCTCCATGGTGGCACGTTCGCCGTTCACAGCGGTGTAAGCCCCGCGGCCTTCCACCACAAAGCGCAACGCGCTTTGCGTGTGCCGATGGCTGGGGGCGATCTCCCCGGGCAGGATCAGCTGCAGCCCAGCGTACAACGACGGTGTGATGCACGACCGACCGCGCAAGTTGGGGTTTTCCAAAATGAGCACGCGGCGCACCGCTTCTTCGGCGGTGATCACGTCGCCGGCGCGCATTAAAAATGGCCTAACCGTGTCATACGCCCAATGCGCCGGTGCTGCGGTGGACTGTGGCGCAGGGGGCACCAACGCGTGCAACACCTCCCACAGGGGCGTGAGGTGGTGCGGGTCCATGTCGTGGTAAAGCGCTTGGCGCGGCCCCTGGGGTGTGGCGTGCGAAGACATGGCGTGATTCAGTTTAGGCCTGGCAATGAATCAGTGCTGGGTGGCAGGCAGCTGCACCACCAGGCCACCAAGCGCGTCGCTTAATATCAGTTGGCAGCTCAATCGGCTGCTGGCGTCGGCCTCTTCGGCGGTGAAGTCAAGCATGGCGCGCTCGTCATCGCTGGCGGCGGGCAGCTGCGCTTGCCAAGGCGCTTGCACCCGCACGTGGCAAGTGGCGCAAGCCAATGTGCCACCGCAGTCTGCGGCAATGCCATCCACGTCATGCCGCACCGCGGCTTGCATCAGGCTTTCGCCGTTTTGCGCTTCTATGGTGTGTTCCACACCCGATGCATCAATTAAGGTGCAACGAATGATGCTCATGCCGATTTCTCCCGTTGGTTGGCTAATAGCGTGCGAAATGGTGTCGTGCGTCGTGGTCCTTGGCTTCGCTCTCCCGGGCGTGGCGATCGACCTCCATTTCTTTGATCGAGGCATAGTACCGCACAAAGTTTTCGCCTAGACGCTGACCCAGTGCGTGGTCTTGCCTTAAGGCTTGCAAGGCCAGCGCCTGCGACGAAGGCAAAGACGCATGCTCGCTGGCGTAGGGTGAATCGCTGGGTGGCGGCGGCGTCATGCGATGGGCCATGCCGCCCATGCCCGCCGCGATTTGGGCACCCAGCACCAAGTAGGGGTTGGCGGCTGGCTCGGGTAGGCGGTTTTCAATGCGTGGGCCGGTGCCGCCCCCATCGCCGCCCAGCACCCTAAGTAATGCGCCGCGATTGTCTAAGCCCCAGCAAATACTGGTTGGCGCCAAGGCGTTGGCAACAAAGCGCCCGTAGCCGTTGGCCGAGGGCACACACAGCGCCGCCAGCGCGGGCGCGTGGTGCAGCAAACCAGCCAGCCACTGCGCCCCTTGCAGTCCCAGGTGGTCTTGGGCCGAGTGGCCGCCTGCCGCTTGGTTGGGCCCAACCGGTGTGCCGCTGTCGGTGCGCCACAGTGACTGATGCACGTGCCAGCCACTGGCCATGACGTGCGCAAAGGGCGGTCGGCATACAAAGCTTGCGTAATAGCCGTGGCGCGCCAAGGCTTGGCGCATGGCGTGGCGAAACAACACCATATGGTCGGCTGCGGTCAGGGCGTCGGTTGCGGCAAAAACCGCTTCGAATTGGCTGGGGCCCATTTCAATTTCCAGCGATTGCAGCGGCAGTTGCAGCTGCTGCGCGGTGCGCTGCACCAGCCCCAGCACCGGCTCGCAAGCGTCGGCGTAATCGTCACACAGCAGCCGATAGCCCGGGTGCAACAGCGCCACTTCGGGCGCCGGTCCAGGCCAGGCCGCGCGCTCGGGGTTGGTGGCCGGTTGCACCATGCGATAAATATGCCACTCCACTTCCAAGCCCACGCGACACTGCAAGCCCAAGGCGGCCAGTGCTTGCACCTGTTGTTGCATCACCCGGCGGGTGTCCAGGGCCACCGGCTCACCACTGTCGTGCCACGCCTGACACCAAAGCCACGCGTGCCCCGGCGCCCATGGCAGCGGCGTCAGCCGTTCGGGGTCGGGCACCAAGCGCACGTTGCCCCCGCCGTCCAGCCCCAACCACGCTGGTGTGCCTTGCGCTTGAAACACAGGCCATGCGGTGCGGTCGCTAAGGTCTTTGAGCAACAGGGTATTGACCATGCTCACGCCGTGTTGCAAGGCGTGCGCCAGTGCGTCGGCCTGAATGTGTTTGCTGCGCAGTTGCCCGTGCAAGTCACACCAACAAAGCCTAAGGGTATGCAGCGCGTCGGCTTGAACGCGTTGCAGCAATTGCTCCACGGCCCGATCACGATCGGCGCTGGCCAAACCACAACGTTCTACAAAAGTCGGCTTGTCGGTCATGTCCAGGGTGCGTGGGTGCGTTTGCGTTGCACTTGTTCGCGCCACCATGCCTGCCACGATTCGCGTGGGGCAATACCGTCCACGGTATCGGGCCCCAGTGTCTGGCGCGCCACCTCGGCGTTGGCCACGCCGCCCACCGGCTTGCCTTCAGCCATGGCGTCTAAGGTGCGCAGCAGCCAGCGCCGGTTGGCCATGATGATTTTGTCGGTGGTGCCCAAGTGCTCTTTGGTGCGGTCTTGAATCGCTCCCATGCTCTCGCAGGCCCACTGGTCGTGTACGTTAATGTCTTCCTCGCCCATGCCCAAATAGGTGCGTGTGCGCTGCTCCTCGGGGTCAAAGCCCCAACTGTTGCCCGCGTGCTTGCGCGGCAAGTAGTCGGGTAGGGTGACACCGGCCAAACGCTGCTCACGCATGCGTTCGCGTTGCACCGGTTCGTCAAAACTGGTGAAAAAACTCACCCAATGGGTGCGCGTGTCGTCCACCGGCACATGCATTTGGGTAATGGTCATGGTCTCCGACAGCGGAATCACAAACGTATGCGGCCACATGGCATGGGTGACGCGCACATGGGTCAGTTCGGCGTCAAGCTCACGCCGGGTGGTGATGGCGTAGCCGTAGGGGGTTTCTTCAAAGGCAATATCCGGTGGTTGCCCTTCGCGCATCACGCGCGACATCGGCCAGCGTTGGCCGCGTGCGTCGCCGGCACTGGCGTTGCGAAACTGCTTGCCGTAGCTGTCGTCCAGCGAGGCGTCTTGAAAAAACCGATGCAAAAACGACGTATGCGCGGGGTCAATACCCACCTCAAACGCTTGCAGCCAATTGCAGTGCCACAAACCTTTAAAGGCGAAGGTGTGCGAGTCGGGTGCCACAAAGCAATCCAGTGGTGGCAGCTCGGGCGCGTTGGCGGGGTTGTCACCCAACCAGGCAAACAGCACACCGCACGCTTGGCGCAGCGGGTAGGTGGTTTGCCGAATGCGTTGGCACAAGGTGCTGCCGCTGGGCTCACCCGGCGTTTCCACACACTGGCCGCTGGCGTCAAACTGCCAGCCATGAAAGGGGCAACGAATGCCCTGTGGCTCGTAACGCGCAAACGCCAGGTCCGCCCCGCGGTGCGGACAGGCGCGGTCAACCAGTGCAAAGTTACCCTGCGCGTCACGCCACAGCAGCAAATCTTGCCCCAGCAGCCGAACCGCTTTTAGTGGTCGCTGCGCCATGCGCGGATCAAGCGCCGGGTCGAATTCGTCCAACAGGGCAACGGGTTGCCAAAATTGGCGCATCAACTGGCCACATTCCGTGCCGGGCCCTACGCGTGTGATGCGTTGGTTGTCGCTGGCTTTCATATCAGGGGCTTGGGCGGTCTAAGGCCGCCAGGGTTTTTGTCTTATGCTACGGCATTATGCGGTTATACAACTACTTTCGATCCTCAGCTTCTTTTCGCGTGCGCATTGCGCTGGCGCTTAAGCAACTCCCCTACGACTACCAGGTGGTACATCTGCAAAAAGGTGAACAACACCAGGGTGAATTTGCGGCCCACAGCGCCGACCACTTGGTGCCTATGTTGCAGTTGGACGATGGGACGCATGTGTTGCAGTCGCTTGCGATTTGCGAGTACCTCGACGAGACCCATCCCACCCCACCGTTGCTGCCGGCTGACCCCATGGGTCGCGCCCGGGTGCGTGCGCTGGCCCAAATGGTGGCGTGCGACATCCACCCCATCAACAATTTGCGCGTGCTGCAATACCTTACCCAAACCTTGGGTGTGGCCGAAGACGCCAAAAACGCGTGGTATGCCCACTGGGTCACGCTTGGGCTTGAGGCCTTTGAGCAGCGACTGCATGAGCCAGCCACCGGCGCGTTCTGTCATGGTCAAACCCCTACCTTGGCCGACGTGTGTTTGGTGCCGCAAATTTTTAACGCGCAGCGCTTTGAGGTGCCTTTGGCGGGCTACCCACGGATGATGAAAATTTTCGAAGCGTGCATGGCACTGCCGGCGTTTGCCAGCGCCCAGCCTTCGGCCTGCCCCGAAGCCAACGCCTGACATGATCAACGACCCCGCCCCAGGCTACGCGCCGGCTTGGGATGCGCCGCCATGGGTGGGGGCTTGGATGACTACCCGAGACGGCGGTCAAGGGCAGGGGCGGTTTGCCGGATTTAACTTGGGTGATCACGTGGGCGACAACCCCGAGGTGGTGGCATGGCACCGTGCGCAATTGGCGCGCTCGGTGGGCCGCCCTCTGGCCCTGTTGCGGCAAGTTCATGGCCACGCCGTGTGCGCGCGCGATGCGTGCGCCGTAGACGATCAACCCGAGGCCGACGCCCAATGGACCAGCCAAGCGCGTGCAGCCTTGGCCATTGGCGTGGCCGATTGTTTGCCGGTGCTGTGGGCGCACCGGCAAACGCCGCTGATCGCTGCCAGCCACGCGGGCTGGCGTGGCTTGGCGGCCGGTGTACTAGAAGACACACTGCGGCACATGGCGCAAGGGGCGGGGCAGTCGCTGCCCCTTTGCGCGGCACAGTGCACCGTATGGCTGGGGCCATGCATTGGCCCCGATGCGTTTGAGGTGGGTGCAGACGTTGTGCAAGCGTTTGCTGCCAGCACGCCACCGCAGTTGTTGCCCAATCGCTGGTGTGTTGCGCACCCTGATCGTGCCGATCGCTGGCTGGTGAATTTACCGGCTTTGGCGCGGGCGCGGCTGCAGGCCATGGGTGTGTCGTCCATCCACGGCAACGACGGTGGCGGTGCGTGGTGCACCATGGGCAACCGCACGCGTTATTTTTCGCATCGCCGCGATGGCAGTCCCAACGGCGGCACCGGTCGCATGCTAGCCAGCGTGTGGCTCGCCCAAGGTGGCGGTTGAAGGCTCGAAAAACCATTCAGCGTGTCAGGCTGATGGAAGTGAAATGCGCGACAATGTCGCCGTAAAGCTTAGGAATTCATTTTTTGTTTGAGCTTGGTAACTTGAGCGCACACGGGCCTTTTTAAAGGAGCCACCTTTATGAACACGCCGCCCCCCATGCCATTTGCCCCATTGGCGGGTTTTAACTGGGGTCAACCCACGCCCGACTTATCGCAATGGTTTGAGGCCGTGGTGCAAGAGCCGGTTACCTTTGATGCCGCGCAGTTGCAGCACATTCAAACCCACTACCTGCAGCAATTGGCCACGCTGTGGCAAGACGGCGGGCAAGCGCGGGTTGCCAAAGACCCACGCTTTAACAACCCGGCTTGGTTGGCCAACCCAGTGGCGCTGCGCACCGCCGCGCTCTATTTGCTCAACGCCGACACACTAAAAGCCATGGCTGAGGCGGTGCAGGGTCACGGCAAGCAAAAAGAACGCGTGGCCTTTGCGGTGGAGCAGTGGGTGGACGCCGCGTCACCCTCAAATTTTTTGGCGTTCAACCCCGAGGCGCTGCAGCTGGCCATTGACACCCAAGGCCAAAGCCTGGCGCAAGGTTTGCAGCACCTCATGCAAGACATGCAGCGTGGCCGTATCAGCATGTCCGATGAATCCGCCTTTGAGGTTGGGCGCAACCTGGCCACAACCCCGGGTTCGGTGGTGTTTCAAAACGAACTGTTTGAACTCATCGCCTACGCGCCTACCACCGCCAAGGTGTTTGAAAAACCCCTGCTCATGGTGCCACCGTGCATCAACAAATACTACATTCTCGATTTACAGCCAGACAATTCGTTTGTACGCGGTGCACTGGAGCAAGGTCACCGGGTGTTCATGGTGAGTTGGCGCAACCCCGACGACGCGCTGCGCGACGCCACCTGGGATCGGTACATCGAAGACGGGCCGGTGGCCGCCATTGAAGCGGTGCGTGCCATCACCGGCGCCGACACCATTAATGCGCTGGGCTTTTGTGTAGGCGGCACCATGCTGGGCGCGGCCCTGTCGGTGTTGCATGAGCGCGGGCAACAACCCGTGAGCAGCGTAACCTTTTTAACCACGCTGCTCGACTTTTCAAATACCGGCGTGCTCGATGTGTTCATCGACGAGGCGTTTGTGCAGTATCGTGAGCATCAATTTGCGCAAGGCGGCGTGTTGCCCGCGCGCGAACTGGCCACCACGTTTTCTTTTTTGCGGCCCAACGACTTGGTGTGGAATTACGTGACCGGCAATTATTTAAAGGGCGAGGAGCCGCGCCCCTTTGATTTGCTTTATTGGAACAGCGACAGCACCAATCTGCCCGGACCTTACTACGCCTGGTATTTGCGCAATTTATACCTAGAAAACCGCATGGCCAAAGCCGGCGCCTGCAAGGTATGCGACCAGCACATCAACCTGGGCGCGCTTACCACGCCCGCGTTCTTTTATGGCTCGCAAGAAGATCACATCGTTCCAATCGAAGCCGCCTACCGCAGCATGCAACTGTGGGGCGGGCCCAAGCAGTTCGTTATGGGCGCATCGGGCCATATTGCGGGGGTGATCAACCCGCCCGCCAAAAACAAGCGTTGCCACTGGACGGCGCCCACGGCTTTGGTGCATGAATCGCTGCAGACATGGCAGGCCGAGGCCACCCAAAGCGGCGGCAGTTGGTGGCCGGTTTGGCACCAGTGGCTGGCGGGGCGTTCGGGCAAGCGAATCGCCGCGCCCAAAACACTGGGCAAAGGCAGCAAAGGGCCGTACCGTGTGCGCAGCGCGGCACCGGGAACTTACGTTAAGGTCAGAGCCACCTAAGGCTTGGGTTAATCAAACACACACAAGGGGCAACACCATGGAAGATATTGTGATTGTGGCGGCCACCCGCAGCGCGGTGGGCAAATTTGGCGGCAGCTTGGCAAGCCTGCCAGCCACCGAGCTCGGGGCGCAGGTGGTGGCAGCTTTGTTGGCCCAAACGGGGGTGGCCCCCGACCGCGTGGGCGAGGTCATCATGGGGCAGG
>Ga0181572_10001234_pt1 | contig 18683 bp, 13 predicted proteins | sample 101ome_26_FD_133004 | JGI IMG/M metagenome (GOLD analysis project Ga0181572, IMG submission 133004) | Coastal salt marsh microbial communities from the Groves Creek Marsh, Skidaway Island, Georgia - 101408AT metaG (megahit assembly) | ecosystem: Environmental > Aquatic > Marine > Intertidal... | reverse complement strand
TACAGCAATAATTGGGACGATATTTTTGTAGTTCTTTCGAATAGTTTGCATCGCTTCAGTTCCACCCATATTTGGCATATTTTCATCCATTAAGACCAAATCATAGCTTTTCTCTCCATACATCTGAACAGCTATTAAGCCATCTTCTGCAAGATCATACTCTAATCCATGCTCATCCAGCAACATCCCTATGAGAAGTTGATTTGTTTTGTTGTCTTCAACAACTAAAACCCTTCCTTCAAGTTGGACTTGACGAACCTCTTTTACATCCTGCTCAATTTTTGACAGCGGTATACATAAGGTAAATGTTGATCCTTTAGTAAGTTCACTCTCAACACCTATAGAACCACTCATGAGTTCTGCAATCTGCTTGGCTGTACTTAGACCTAGTCCAAGACCATCATGTGATCTTGTTGATGAGTTATCAGCCTGCTTAAATGGTACAAAAATTCTTTCAAGACACTTTGGATCAATACCTACACCATTATCTTTGATCCTAAAAGTAAATATCTGATTCTCAAACGCAGCATAGATATCAATCGTACCTTTCTCATTTGTAAACTTTACCGCATTTGATACAAGATTGAATATGATGGTAGATATATTTAACCAGTCGCCCAAAAGATTATCATTTTCATCAAAGTTTAGATCTACTAAAAAATCTATTTTTTTCTTTTGAATTTCATTTTCAAATTTTTTTAGAAGTGCCTCTATTTTTTCTAAAGGTTTAAAATCACTTGCAACAATCTCTAGTGTTCCAGATTCTAGCTTCGTGATATTTAAAATTTCATCAAGAGCATTGAGTAAAGAGTATGATGACTCCAAAGAAAGTTCCAAACTCTTTCGAATTGCATCGTCATCTGATTTTTGTAGAGCACTTCTGTCAAAACCTATAATCGCATTGAGTGGCGTTCGTAACTCATGAGACATATTTGACAAGAAATTACTTTTAGCTTTTTCAGCTAAAGAAGCACTCTCTTTAGCATTAACAAGTTCAGTTACATCATATCGTGTTGCAATAAACTCAGTAATGTTATCATTGAGATCCAAGATTGGTGAAATAACTGTATCCACATAATATGAAGTCCCATCTTTTGCTCTATTTTTAATTAAAGCTCTGAATGTTTTCTTTTTAAATATCGTTTTCCAAAGTGATTGAAAAAATTCATCAGACATATCAGGATGGCGAATGATACTATGTTTATTCCCTAGAAGTTCCTCTTTTGAATACCCACTCACATCACAAAACATCTCGTTTACATAAATGATATTTCCTTGTGGATCTGTTTTAGAAACAATAGAACTTGTATTAAGTGCATTAGAAAATTCTCTTGCGAGTTGTGAACTAGTTTGATTTTGTTGCATCTCATCTACAAGTTGAGAATTCAGCTCTTGCAAACTTTTTTCTGAATCTCTTAACAGTTGATATTGTGTTGCCAATATATTGACAATACGTATCAATACCAGAGACTCAACTACTACAAAAAAAGCATGTAGAAAAACAATATCCCAACCACAACCATAGTTGAATATCATAATTGGAGTGTCGTTAATTGTCACATTGTGCAACTGTAAAAGATTAAAAACTATATGGTGAACTACTGAAACTGCAGCTGCAAAAAGTATTGGCATTTTTTCTTTGTACACAGTCAAAAATGCCAATGCTACAAACACATAAAAATGAAACTCAATCTTTCCAAGTTGCTGCTGAATAAAAATAACACTAAAAAGCATTAAAGAAACTGCAAAATAATTTCTTGAAAAATTTGTCCCTGAAAAAATTTTATATACCAGAAGCGAGCCGGCAAAAATAACCCCACCAAGAACAAATCCATACAAATATGTGTCATATGTTATTGAAACTATAAAAGTAGAAAAAATCCAATTTATAAATAATATTAGTAGAATAAATCTATCTGATTTTTTATAATAATCATTATCTATTGGACTAATATTAATGTCTACAATCAACATAAAATCCTTTTTTTCTATGGCTACTAAAAATAGTCATGTCATACAAATGTCATAAACATTATATCTTAGACTTACTCTTAAATACATAAATAATTGTTCACACACAAAGATATATGGCTAGAGTAAATAAAATAGTTATCTTTAACAATACTGATGGAAAAAACTTGCTATACTTGATTAATAGGAGTTTAAGATGAATGAGTTCGTAGTCCAAAAAAGTTCCAGAAAATTTGTTTTTTTAGGTCTTGCTTCATTCTTAGTTCTTCTTTCGTTTTTTATAGATAATGATTTATGGAGATCTTCAAAATATTTCCACACTATAATCGAAACAATTGCAACAGTACTTGCTTTGATCGTAGGAATACTTTCACTCATCCATTTTTATTCTAAGAAAGCACAAGCTCTTTTTTTATTTGTGGGTGTAGGTTTTTTAGGAACCTCTTTTTTAGAGCTTTACCATACTGTTGTAACATCTGTATATTTTGATATCTTTTTTCCAAGCCCACCCCACTCACTTATACCTTGGAGCTGGTTTGCCGCAAGAGTGTTTTTATCCCTAACACTTGCATACAGCTTCTACCACCTAAAGTATAAAGAGTTTCATTTTATTTCTGAAAAAAAAGTTTATGTTTTTAGTGCGATATTTACCCTTGTTTCATTTATTTTGTTTGCTTTTATCCCTTTGCCACCAGCATATTATGAATCAAACTATTTTCACAGACCAGAAGAGTTTATACCTGCTATACTCTTTTTATATGCTTTAGTTGGATTTTACAAAAAAAAAGGATGGGAAAACTCTGATTTCGAGTTTTGGTTAATACTGTCACTTATAGTAAACTTCATATCTCAAACTTTTTTCATGACATTTTCCCATCATCTTTTTGACCCTCAATTTGATCTAGCCCATATACTCAAGCAATTAAGTTATATTTTTGTACTCGCTGGACTCATAAAAAGTATATTTACACTTTTCTTAACAGAGAAAGATCTCTATAAAAAGTTAGAAATGACAAATCAAAAGCTTGATGAAATTGTTAATTCAAGCACAGATTTTATTTGGGAAGTCAATGCTAATGGTGTGTACACCTATGCAAGTCCAAAAGTTGTCAATATCTTAGGCTACACACCTCAAGAGGTTATAGGAAAAACACCTTTTGATTTCATTTCAGACTCAGATAAAGAGATAATCGCACAAAAATTTCAAACAATACTTGAGAACAAACTTCCAATAAAAGATTTAGTAAACTGGAACGATACAAAAGATGGAGCAAAAGTATGTCTTCTCACTAATGGTTTTCCTATTATAGACGAAGCTGGTAGATTACAGGGATATAGAGGAACTGATAAAGACATCACAGTATCAAAAGAAAATGAGCTAAAACTCTCAAAAGCTTTGGAACAACTCCAACAAGCTCAAAATATTACAAAACTAGGTATCTGGGAACTAGATATTGTCAACAATACTCTTTACTGGTCAGATGAGATCTATGAAATGTTTGAAATTGATAAAAATAAATTTGCTGCTTCCTATGAAGGGTTCTTAGAAGCTATACACCCCGAAGATAGGGATATGGTAAATACAGCATACTCAAACTCATTAGAAACACAAAAAGATTATGCAATCACACATAGACTTCTGATGCAAGATGGTCGAATCAAGTATGTTCAAGAACAATGTAGTACAGAATTTGATTCTCAAGGAAATCCACTTAAATCAATTGGCACTGTTCTAGATATTACAAAAATGGAAACATATAAAAAAGAGATTGAAGAGCTTAATAAAAATCTGACACAAAAAGTACAAGAGGAGCTCCAAAAGAGTCGTGATAAAGATAAATTGATGTTCCAACAATCTCGTCTTATAGCGATGGGTGAAATGATATCTATGATTGCACATCAATGGCGCCAACCAATAAGTACAATCTCTATGGAAGCAAATAATCTTTTGGCTGATCTTGCACTCAATGAAGTAAATAATGAAGAGATCCAGACAGTTGCGAATGTTCTCTTAGAACAAACACAATATCTCTCTAGTACCATTGATGACTTTAAAAATTTCTTCCAACCAAAACAAGAGAAAGTCCTAAGTTCAGTCTCTCAGGTTCTTGATGATACTTTTAAGGTAATGGGTAAATCGCTTGACTATCATAATATTAAAATTGTCAAAGAATTAAATGATCATACTCAAACAAAACTTTATACGAAAGAGCTTTTGCATGTTTTTATAAACCTCCTTAAAAACTCAAAAGATGTACTCTTAGAACTCGATGAAGAGATCGAGAAAGTGATTAGGGTAAGAACATATGAAGATGAGGAGATGATTTATACAGAGATTGAAGATAATGGAGGCGGTATAGAAGACAGCATTATTGACAAGATATTCGATCCATACTTTACGACAAAAGATGCTAAAAATGGCACTGGACTCGGCTTATATATGAGTAAATCTATCCTTATCAAACATTTTAATGCATCAATTATTGTTCACAACACACAAGATGGTGCCAAATTCACAATATCAATTCCTAAGGAGAACAAGTAGATGACTGATTTAGTTGAACTACGAACAAAACTAAAAAAATATAGTGTTTTATTTGTAGATGATGAAGAGAGTATACGTTTTAGTACCGGCAGGTTTTTAAAAAAGTTTTTTAACTCTGTTGATGTAGCCGACAATGGTGAAACTGGTTTACAAAGCTATAAAAATCATACACACGATATTGTCATAACTGATATCTTAATGCCAAAAATGAATGGTGATATTATGGCAAAAAAAATCACTGAACTTAATCCAGATGCTTTTATAGTGTTTGTAACTGCATCAAGGGATCATGAAGAGTATGATGGTGTGGCAAAAAGCTTCAAAGTAACCAAACCTTTGTCTTTTGAAGTTGTCCAAGAGATGATAGAAAAAATAGCACAGATGATAGAATAGATTGACACACAAGAGTTAAGAGATGCAAAGAAAAAATCTCATACTATATCTAGCACTTTTTCTGGGGGCATTTTTTGCCGCATTTACTATTTCATCTTTGCACGATAAACACCTTCAACATGAAAAAGAGACACTTCGGGAAAAATTGATCGATGAAGCAAAAGCTTACTTTAGATCTATAGTTTCTACAAGATCTTGGAATGCACATTATAAGGGTGTGTATATTGAAAAAATTGATAACATTGAACCAAACGAGTACTTACAAGAGAATCATTTCATACATGAAGACAAGACTTATATAAAAGTCAATCCAGCATGGATGACAAGGATGATTTCAGAAATAAACAATCAAAAAAATCATGTCAAATATAAAATTACTTCACTCAACCCACTCAATCCAAAAAATAAACCAGACAGTTTTGAACAAGAAGCACTGAGCTATCTAGAAAAACACACAGATGAGGAGTTCTACTACACTTTTTTTGATAAAAACAACACTAAAAGTTTTAAATTTATAGGGAAACTCTCGACAGAAAGATCATGTTTACAATGCCACCAAATAAATGGCTACAACGAAGGAGATATACGTGGAGGCATAAGTATAAATATCCCCAATGACTCGTACTATGAGTCGATAGAAAACTTAGAGAAACATTCTAAAAAATATAATTGGTTTGTTTATATAGTGATCTACTTGTTGGCGATAGTTGTAGCAATAGTTGTACATATTTCTCAAGAAAGAAAAGAGCTCAACAAAAAACTAACACAACAAATTCAAGAGAATGAGCTTCAAACAGATATTATGCTTACTCAATCAAGACAAGCTGCAATGGGAGATATGGTCTCAATGATTGCACACCAATGGAGGCAACCACTCTCAACCATATCTATGGATGTAAACAACGTTTTAGCTGATATAGAATTCAAGTCACTGAATGATAATGAACTCAGAGAAAACTTAGAAAGTATCTCAAAAGAGGTCTATGTTTTATCTAGTACAATTGAAGAATTCAAAGAATTTTTTCACCCTAAAAATGAAAAAGAACATATACACATCAACATAATCATGGAGGAACTTATCCGTTTAACGGAAAAGTCTCTTCAGTACCACAATATAACTTTAACCAAAAAAGTTGATGCAACGTGTCTGATTCATACATACGTTCAAGAGTTTTCTCAAGTTTTACTTCACCTCATCCAAAATGCAAAAGATGCTTTGATAAAACATAGAAGTGACAATCGATGGATACACATTACACTTGATAAAAAAACAAATAATGAAATTATAATTGCCATAGAAGATAATGGAGGGGGTATCGACGAAAATATCGTGGATAAAATCTTTGAACCTTACTTTAGTACGAAGGAAGATAAAAATGATACAGGGCTTGGGCTTTATATGGTGAAAACAATTTTAAATAAACATCTTCATGGTACAATAAATGTAAGTAACACCAAAGATGGTGCAAAATTTATTATCACTATGAAAATTGAGAGCTGTGATGAATGACCTAGAAAAACTCAAAGAGATCTCATCTCGAACATCGGTACTTTATGTTGAGGATGATACAGACCTTAGAGAGTCGTTTGCCAAATTTTTACGTAAAATATTTCCGCGTGTTATAGTATGCAATGATGGAAAAAGTGGCTTGGAAGCATATAAAGAAAAACCATCTATAGATATTGTTATCTCTGATATCATGATGCCCCATATAAATGGTTTAGAGATGGTTTCAGCGATAAAAAAAATAAATCCAGATCAAGAGGTAATTTTCACCACAGCATTTAATGATACTGAATATCTTTTACAAGCTATTGATCTAGGTGTAGAGTCATACATATTGAAACCGGTCAATTTTCTAAAACTTTCAAGCTCACTTCACAAAGTTGTTCAAAGAATCCAAAATGAAAAAGATCTTAAAAAATACAAAACTGATCTTGAAGAACTTGTTGAAAAAAGAACTCATGAAAAACATCTTTTAGAACTTGAAATTATTGAAAACTATAGAAACACACTCATCTCATTGGTAAACCTTATCGAAGAGAGAGATAGCTATACTGGTGGACATTCACAAAGGGTGGCTATCTACTCAAAATTGATTGCCAAGAAGATGGGTTACTCTGATGAAACTTGTCAACTGATGTACAATGCTGGTATTTTGCATGATATTGGAAAAATTACGACTCCTGATGCTGTTTTATTGAAACCTGGAAAATTAAATGATGCAGAGTATACCCTCATTAAAGAGCATGTGAATAGTGGTTATGCATTACTAAACAAAATTCCAATGTACAACGAAATTGCTAAAATTGTTAGATCTCACCATGAAAGGTATGATGGGCAAGGTTATCCTGATGGTTTGGTAAATGATGATATTCACGAACTCTCAAGAATTATGATTGTTGCAGATGCTTTTGATGCGATGACAACAAGTAGAATATATAAAGCAAGGAAAAGTATTGATGAAGCGCTAAAAGATCTACAAATGAATAAAGAAAAACAGTTTGATCCAGAAGTAGTTGATGCTGCTTGTAAAGTTTTAAAAGATATTTACGTTGAGGAGAACATCTCTCAACTTCCAAAAAATGAGATTGAACAAGAGAGATTTTCATTCTTTTTTAAAGATCAACTCACTGGTCTGTATAATCAAGATTATCTGGATATTGTACTGCTACAAAACAAAGATAGCCAAAAATACAAATATATCAATATTCTTAAATTAGATGGAATGAAATCTTTTAATGATTTGTATGGCTGGGAAAAAGGGGATGAGATTATTCATACATTTTCGAAATATTTGCACCAAAAATATCACAATGATCATATATATAGAATTCATGGATACTATTTTATTTTACTCAGTGAAGAAGGAATCACATTTGAAGCAAATAGTTTTGAACTCAATGTAGATACACTCCAAATCTCTAGCGACATTATCAACCTTAAAGAAACTCAAATACAAAGTTCCTCTGAACTCTACAAGATCTAAACATAAGCTTTTAAAAAGAAACTGACCTGTTCATCAAGTGATATTTACATACAATAGTTTGCGATACATATTCATCCAAATTTTCTAAGACTCTTTATAAATAATAATTATTTAACAATATAAGCTACATCACAAAAATACTTTGCTAAACTTACTGCCAATATGATAAAACAAAACTTTTTTATATACATCTTGGGATTATTTGTCTTAGTATTTATTGCGAATGAAATAAACACCTATTACCATGCATTAGAACAAGAAAAACTAAACCATTACGAAAAAAACAAAAACATCCTTAACAATCTATCTCAAGCACATAAAGCAAATGTAAATCTATTAGCTACCACATTATCAAATGACCCTTCGATCGTTGAAGCATATAAAAATAATGATCATATTATGCTACAGGATCATATCTTACCAGTCTGGAAACAACTTAAAGAAAAAAAGCTAATCTATGAGATCCATTTTTTTAAACCACCCGCAATATCTTTTGTAAACTTTTCTGATTTTAAATCACTTGGAAATGATGTTTCAGATGTTAGAAAAGATATAGTTTGGGTAACATCTTCTTTTAAACCGAGTACACACCTTATGATGTGTAAAACATATGCAGGTGTTAGGGCTACCCACCCAATTATCTCAGATGATGGAACAATGCTCGGTGGAATATCTATGGGGAAAAAAGTTGATTGGCTTCCAGCAGCAATGACAAAACAATCAGGTGATACCTCTTTTTTAATCTACACCAAATCATCAGCGAGCTCTTTAGTTGGAAAATACTACTCTGACTTTATAAAAGACAAAGAGGAGTTTAACAACCTGATACTTGCTGAAAGAACAATGACTATAGGGGTTGATGATGTCAAAAAACTTGATTTTTCATCTGCAATTAACCAGATTACTATCAATGAAAAAGAGTACATTATTAACAATTATCCAATATATGATTTCAACAATGAGATCATGGGATACATTTCAACAGCTTACAGTTTAGATCCTTTTTACTACAGAGCTTTTGAAAGAACAGTACAAAACCTCATGATCTTTTTAGTATCTGCATTTTTAATCTATCTTATAATGACCAAACGTGTAAAACGCTTGATTCAACAGTCAAAATTCATATCTCATTTAACCAAAAAAATTCAAGAGCGAGACTTTAAAAAAATTGAAAGTATGATGAGTAAAAAAGGTTTGTTTTATGAAGGAGAGATACTCAACTCTATAAAAGATGATGTACTTTCCATGGGACATACCATTGAGCATAAATATACAGAACTAGAAAACGAACTTCTAGAACAACTCTACATTGACAATACAACAGGTATGCTCAACAGAAATGCTCTCATGAGAGACTTACACAGTTTACAAAAGGCTACAATCGCACTTGTAAATATCAGAAATTTTAAACAGATCAATGATGTATTTGGATTTGAAAAAGGAAATATAACTCTCATAAACTTATCTAAGCAACTAACAGATCTTGTCTCAAAAGAAAATCTCACGAGTTATCATTTAGGTAGTGATGAGTTTGCGATCATAGTCAGCGAAAAAGAGGATAAAGAGAGTACTCTTTTACTCCAGAACATTATCGAAACAATCAATCTTCAAACAATTGAGATTAGTAAAGATATTCAGATAGATATCAATCTATACTCTGGAATATGCACTGCATCTGAGAATCAACTTGTAAAAGCCGACATGGCATTAACTGAAGCTAAAAAGAGAAATAAAACATTTATAGTGTACTCAGATAAGACCAATACAAAAGAGATTCAAGAAAACAATATGAAAATGTTTGCAGTGATAAAAAACGCTTTAGATAAAAAAGAGGTTTACCCCTATTATCAACCTATATTAGATGCTAAAACTAACAAGATTATAAAATATGAAGCACTTATGAGAATCAAAGATAATGGAAGAGTTTTACCACCTGATCGTTTTTTACAGATTGCACAAAAAACAAAATACTACCAAGAACTCTCAAGAATAATAATCAAACAGGCTCTTGATAAGTTTAGAAGCATAGATCATATGATATCTATCAATTTAAGCGCAATTGATATTACAAATGAAAAGACTATGGCTTTTCTTTTTAAAGAATTAAACTCATTTGATGATTGCCACAGAGTGGTTATAGAGCTTACTGAGACAGAAGATCTCTATGGTCTTGAAGAGGTGGTTGATTTTATTACATTTGTTAAATCAAAGGGTGTAAAAATAGCCATAGATGATTTTGGTGTCGGTTACTCAAATTTTTCATATCTTACAAGCTTAAATCCTGACTTCATAAAAATAGATGGATCACTTATTGACAATATTGACCAGGATGAAAAAGCTCAAAAACTAGTTATGTCTATAGTTCACTTCTCTAAAGAACTAGATATAAAAATTGTAGCTGAGTTTGTTCACAATAAAGCAGTTATGCAAAAATGTATTGACTTAGGTATCGATGAACTTCAGGGATACTACTTAGGTGAACCAAAACCTGAAATTTCTATCTAAAATAGAATAGGAATTTGATTGCTCATACTATCCAAAGATAGATTAGAATCTTGCTTCAATTAATTTTAATACGCACATATATTGGGTAAAATACTACAAATACATTCAGTGGTGAAGTTCAATGATATTTAGAAACATACTCATTTTCATCTCACTACTATTGGTTCCCTTGAATGCGAAGGAACTCAAACAAGTATCTTTACAACTTCAATGGAAGTATCAATTTCAATTTGCCGGATATATTTTAGCCAAAGAAAAAGGGTTTTATGAAGATATAGGACTTGATGTTTCTATAGATGAATGGGAACATGGTATTAACATGGTTGATATGGTTGCCTCCAATGCTAGTCAATATGCAGTATCACGTCCAACTTCATTAATAGACATCTCTAAAGGTAAAGAGATTATCTATCTTGCAACTATCTTTCAATCAAGTCCACTTGTCCTTTTAAGTGATGCAAGTACAGGTATAAAAACTGTAAAAGATTTTAAAGATAAACGGATTATGACTACTGGAGATCTTAACACTGATACCTCACTTCTTTCAATGATGTACTCTCAAGGTATTAGTTTGGATGATTTGAATGTCCAAAAGCCAACATTTAATGTTAAAGATCTCCTGGATAAAAAAACAGACCTGATCGCTTCATATATTTCAAATGAACCCTTTACCCTTAAAGAGCTTGGTGGCACTCCTGTTATTTTTAAGCCTAAAGATTATGGATTTGATTTTTACAACGACATTGTAATTACAAGTAAAAAATATCTGGAAAACAATCCATCAGAAGTAAAAAAATTCAGAGAAGCAACTTTAAAAGGTTGGGAATACGCCTTTGCGAATATTGAAGAAAGTGTTGAGATCATACTTGAAAAATACAACACACAAAAAAAGACAAAGAAAGCTTTAGAGTATGAAGCAAAAGAGTTAAAAAAGCTTGCATTTTATAAAACAAATGAAATTGGCACGATAGAAGTTCAAAAGTTAGAAAAAATCTATGATGTCTACAAACTCTTAGGGCTAGTCAACAAAGAGCTTGACTTTGATCAAATCATCTACAGTGAAAACTCACTCGATACAAGTCTCAACAAAAAAGAAAAAGAATATCTCCAAAATAAAAAATCAATTAAGATGTGTATCGATCCAAACTGGATGCCATTTGAAAGTTTTGACAAGCATGGCAACTACATAGGCATGAGTGCAGATTACTATAAAGTTTTCGAAAAAACATTAGACATCACGTTTGATGTTCTCAAAACGAGTTCCTGGAAGCAATCTATCGAGTACGCTAAAGAAAGAAAATGTGATATTTTTTCACTTGCAATGGAAACACCACAAAGAAAAAAATACATGAACTTTACAACGCCATATTTAACAATCCCCCTTGTAGTTACTACAAAGGTTGATGTACATTTCGTTAATGAAATACAAGATCTAATAGGCAAAAAAATAGGAATTACAAGAGGTTATGCATTTGCAGAAATCCTTAAAAGTAAATATCCATCTCTTGATCTTGTTTCTGTAGAAGATATTGATGATGGTTTAGATCAAGTCAACAGTGGAAAACTTTTTGGGTATATTGGTACCTTAGCAAGTATAGGATACAAATTTCAGACAAAATACTCTGGCCAGTTAAAAATTTCAGGAAAAATTACTGATAACTGGGAACTTGGAATTGGTGTAAGAAATGACGATAAAGTTTTATTGGGCATTTTACAAAAAGCAATCAACAACATAACTCAAGATGAAAAAAGAGCTATATTGAACAAATGGATCTCAATAAAATATGAAAAGGGTATTGATTATGCACTTTTATATCAGACGATTATAATATTTACATTCATTTTACTTGTTGTTTTATATTTTTATTTCAAACAAAAGCAATTAAAGAAAAAGCTTGAATATGCTTACAAGGAACTTGAAAAAATAGCAATTAGAGATAAGCTCACAGGTATCTATAATAGACATAAACTAGATGAAATACTTGAGATAGAAAAAATTCAATCAGATAGACATGGATATAAGTTTGGTGTGATGCTCATTGATATTGATCACTTTAAAAAAGTCAATGATACATATGGGCATCATATAGGTGATGAGATACTTGTAGAGTTTTCTAGGATATTACTCAAAAACAGTAGAAAAAGTGACTATGTTGGTAGATGGGGTGGTGAAGAATTTCTAATTATTATACCTAACACTAATGACAAGGATATGAAACATTTTGCAGACACTTTAAAATCAAAGATAGAGACGAATACATTTAAAAATATTGGTCATATGACAGCAAGCATCGGTGTTGCTACTTATGAAAATAATGAAGAGATCAAATCCATTATCCACAAAGCTGACAATGCACTCTATACTTCTAAAAACAATGGAAGAAACCAAGTCACTTTTAAATGATATTTTTGAAACTTTTTATTGAGAATGTGGCTCCGGATACTGGATTCGAACCAGTGACCAAATGATTAACAGTCATCTACTCTACCGCTGAGCTAATCCGGAATACTTGGTAGGGCGAAATTATACTTTATCAGTGTTCAAATTGTCAAGAGATTTTCGTTATTTCTTTAGTTTTCTTTCTTCATTTTTAGATGGAAGATAAAATTCTAAGTTTCCAACAGTTTTTATTACAATTTCACCATCATCTAGAAGTGAAGTAAACTCTTTCATAGTAACATCATCAAAAAGTAAATCTATATCTTCTTTTGTAAGGGGACGTTTATCTAAGGTGTTCATAATCTCTTCTTTTGAATAGTACTTATTGTTTGGTTCTGCATGAACTCTGGATGCTATATGAATGGGCAATGAACTATCAAGCTTCAAAGAAATTTCAAAAAGTTCACCATAACTTATCCCTTCTACAGGATATGCAGGTGGACGATCTATAGTTCCTAAATCAATTCTATATGCCTGAAGCTGAGTTAAAACATTATTTAGCAGTTCAAGCTCTTCTTTTGTATCATTGATTGTCCGTACAAACAATACTTCGATGAACAATTTTCCTTTATAGGTTTGAGAAAATTCTATGACCTTTTGTACAACTTCTTCTATTTTTATAGAGTTATGAGGTCTATCGATCTTTTTAAAAACGTCAGGGGAAATTGCATCAAGTGAAAGTTTAACTTGATCTAATTGAAGCAGTGTGTCAAACACATTTTGATCAACTAAAGTTGCACTGTTTGTTAAGATAAGAGTTTTAATATCTCCCTTAATAAGATTAACCTCTCTAATCAGTTCTTCAAGATGTGGATAAAGTGTTGGTTCACCATTTGCCGTAAAAGTTATAACATCTATCTTTGTATCTAAATGCTCTTGAAGCTCCAAAACAATATCTGTAATTTCTACAACGCTAGATTGCATTGAGACTGTCTGCATAGGTGCGAGTTCACAATAAAGACAATCAAAATTACATTGTTTTATTGATGGTGAAAGATCAACACCTAAACTCATTCCAAAACGGCGTGAGTTTATAGGTCCAAAAATTATTTTATTTTTTTTCACTAATTCGTTGACATTCACTCACAAAATGTTTTGCATGTTCAACTGGAACATCAGGAAGAATTCCATGACCAAGGTTAAAAATATGGCGTTTACCATTCATAATATTATGAATATTTGTGACAGACTCAGTAATCATCTCTTTGGAATACAGACGACATGGTTCCATGTTCCCTTGAAGAACATACTTATCCCCAAGTTTTTGCTTAGCAAGTTCCATTGGAGTTCCCCAATCAACTCCAAAAACATCAAAGTTTCCATACACTTCACCACTTGCTATAAAAGATGCAACACCTTTAGGGAACATAATCACAGGTATATGAGGGTATTTTTCTTTGAGGTATTCAGCAATTTCAACCATATAACTCCAAGAAAATTCATTATATTTACTTGGCTCAATCGCTGCTGCCCAGCTATCAAAAATTTGAACAACATCAACACCACTTTGGATCTGTTTTTCCATATAGAGTTTAACTACATCTGTAACTTTTCTAAGTATCTTGTGGAGTAATTCTGGGTTTGAGTACATCATCTTTTTACAAATATTGTAGGTTTTAGTTCCCTGCCCTTCTATCATGTATGTAGCTAAAGTCCAAGGGGCTCCAGTAAAACCAATAAGTGCTATCTCATCATTACGTTCATCTAGTTGTTTTCGAAGGAGTTTTATAGTTTCATAAACATATGTTAATTTACTTGCAGCTTCTTCACCACCTATAAGTCTGTCCAGATCACTTTGATCTTTGATCGGATCCGAAAATTTTGGCCCTTCACCTTTTACAAATGAAAGATCCATCCCCATCTCATCAGGAATCACTAAAATATCTGAAAATAAAATTGCAGCATCTACGCCGACAATATCAAGTGGTTGAATCGTCACCTCAGCCGATTTTTCTGGATCGTGACATAGATTTAGAAAATTACCTGCTTCTTTACGTACTGCCATATATTCTGGAAGATAACGTCCAGCTTGTCTCATCATCCAAACAGGAGTGTAAGGTGTCTCTTTCCCTAAACATGCATCTACAAATATTTTACTCATCTTTTTCCTTTTTATTTCTGCTCTTTTTTGCCAACTTTACCTAAAAAGTATAGTCCCACTGCAATTGCTGTTATAGAAAGTGCAAGATAAAACATCTCTAGTGCGCCGTTATAATCCGTATGTCCAACTTTTTGAAAAAAACCAACAACAAGAACCATCACTATAACTTTAGAGATTTTATCTTTGAGTTGATCTAAAGATGTAATTGTGAGTATCTTATCACTTGGTGCATCACTTTCTCGTGCGGTGTCAATCTCTGATATAAACAGCTCATAAAGTCCAAAAGAAAATAGTAACATCACAACACCTATGAGATATAGATCGACTGCACCAATAATCCCACCTACAACATCTTCATGAAAGTTTTCAGGGTGTGCATGATTGATATATGTCACAAATACATATTTTGCTGTTTCAAAAATATCAAAAGAAGCTACAACAAAAAGTGCCACTGCTCCTATAAGACCAAATAGAACAGCTAAAATAACCATAAACCTTGTAGCCCATAGAGAGCTTTCAAACATTTTTTCCATTATTTTTCACCTTCCATCTCAACCCATTTTTGAGCAATTCTTACAGCATTTGTTGCTGCACCAACTCTTAGGTTGTCTGCAACAACGAAGATATGAAGCATATTTTTTGAATAATTATCATTTCTGATTCTTCCAACGAATGTTTCATTCATATCTACACATGTCGATGGCATAGGATATAAAGCTTCATCTGGATTATCAAGGATAACAATGTTAGGTGCTTTTGAAAGTATATCTCGCGCATCTGCTGCATCAACTTCTTTTTCAAATGTAATAGTTATAGCTTCGGCATGTCCACGAAGTGTTGGTACACGTACACATGTTGCACTTAAAGGGATATCTTTGTGCATGATCTTTGAAGTTTCATTCACCATTTTCATCTCTTCTTTTGTATACCCATTCTCCATAAACTTATCTATTTGAGGGATTACATTTAAAGCAATTTGTTGATTAAACGCTTTGTGCTCTGATTGGTCAAGTTTAAAAGCAAAAAAGTCTTGCATTTGCTGTACTAACTCTTCCATTGCAGACTTTCCAGCTCCTGAAGTTGCTTGATATGTTGAAACATCAACTCTTGTTATTCCATATACTTCATCAAGAGGCTTTAGAGCTTGAACCATTTGAATTGTTGAACAGTTTGGATTAGCAATAATCCCTGTTTTATTCCATTGAGTAATATCTTCTGGATTTACTTCAGGTACAACTAAAGGTACCTCTTTGTCCATTCTAAAATGTGAAGTATTATCAATCACAACAGCTCCAGCCTTAACAGCATCTGGAGCAAACTCAGCACTGACACTTCCACCTGCTGAAAAAAGTGCAATATCAACTTCTTGTTCTTCAAATACATTATTTGTCAATTCTTGAATAGCTAAATTTTCACCATTAAACTCTACAGTTTTTCCAAGACTTCTTGCAGAAGCCAAAGGGACAAGTGTATTGAGTGGAAAATCAATCTCTTGAAGTATGCTTAAGATCTCTTCACCAACAGCTCCATTTGCTCCAACAACAGCAACATTATATTTTTTATTATTTGACATTTAGTCTCTCCAAATAGTAAGTTTTAATTCGATTCAAATTTTCGTTTAATTGATTCGACTTTGTAAATATAGCTCATCAGATGATATCTCAGATCCTTCACTTAAAATCACTGATCTTTCTACAACCGAAATAAGTTCACGGATATTCCCTGGCCAATCGTATGAAACCAAAGTTTCTTTGGCATCATCACTAAATGTTTTAGTCTCAAAGCCATACTTCTCACAATTTATCTCGCACATGGCATCCGCTATCTGTAAAACTTCATCTTTTCTTTCTCTAAGAGGTGGAATACTAAGTGGGATAGTATTTAAACGATAAAAAAGATCTTCTCTAAATTGACCCTCTTTAATCTTGTCTGAAAGATTCGCATTTGTTGCTGATACAACTCGGATGTCTATTTTTATAGCTTTTGAAGAACCTAAACGTCGAACCTCTTTTTCTTGTAAAGCACGCAACAATTTTGCTTGAACACCATAAGGCATTTCACCTATCTCATCTAAAAAAAGAGTTCCCCCATTGGCCTGTTCAAACTGACCAGCTTTTGCTTCATTCGCATCGGTAAAAGCACCTTTTTCGAAACCAAAAAGTTCACTTTCTATTAAATTCTCTGGAATTGCAGCCATATTAATTGCTACGAACGGTTTTTTCGCACGTGGTGAATTATCATGTATAAAGTTTGCAAAAACCTCTTTTCCAACTCCACTTTCACCCAAAAGAAGAATGCTTGCATCAGTTTTAGAAGCTTTTGAAGCAATGTTTAAAATACTTTCTAAGGCTTGTGAACTTCCTAAAAAACCTTTCTTCTTTGTTTTAGAAGCTGATTTTGAAGAAACACTTTTTTTAACATTTTGAACTTGACTTTCTCTCTTGATTGCAGCAACTAAACTATCCACATCAAAAGGCTTCAGTAAAAAATCTTTGACACCTAAATGAATCGATTCAATAGCACGTTGCAAAGTAGCATTTCCAGTCATTATGATTACTTCAAATTTACCGTTTAATGTTTTAACAAATTCAATTCCATCCATACCTGGCATATTTATATCTGTTATAACGAGATTAAAAGTATCATCTAAAGACTTCAAAGCATCTTTTGCATTTTTGAAAGTTTTAATTTCAAACTCTTCATAATCACTCATGGCAATTTCAAGAGACTTTCTCATGTTTATATCATCTTCAACGATTGCTATTTTCACCTAAAGATTCCTATTTTATCACTCTATTTTAAGTGAGAGATTCTAGCGAAGTTATCATTAAAGTCGACTTTGAAACAACTTGTCTTCATCGTGATTATTGTAGATGAAGAGTTTTGAAAGTTCGTAGTTTTTTCTTTATGATCTATCTCCAACCCAATTTTTTCAATGAATTTTCTAAACGCCTCGTTGTTGTTAGATACCAACTGCATAAGATTATCTTCACCTTGCAGTATGAGATCTAAAGATCTTTGAGGTGTGCCATTACATTTTTTCATGGCTGGGGAGATTAAGAAAGAGTCGTTATAAAGGATCATATCCTTAATAACGTAGCGATAAGATACTAAATATTCAGCTGCTTGTAAGGCAGATGATAAAAAAAATATTATTGAGCAAACTGCGAGTAAGCTAGCTTTATTTCCATCTCTACTTCGCATAAACCTTCTTTGAAAGTTGTTTCTACAACATTTGCATTTCTAATCATTGCATTGACTGATGTGCGAACAGTTGATCTTTTGACCATCATATTTTTGATAACATCTTGACCATCAACACGAACACCCTTTACCTTCTCAGCAATCAATCTATATGCATCCGCAGTTGCTGCACGTTTTGCAAGAGCATATGCTTGTGCTGGTGAGGCTGTATTCATCGGTGCTACACCTTGCCCTATAACAGAAATCAACATAGAATGATTTACTTCTAGAACTTTTTCTTCAGCATGATTCATTTGTGGAGTAACCTGAGCAACATTTGTATTTTCTATAGAATAAGCTTCTTTATGTTCATTTTGAGCAAAAAGAGTTGAAGAACTTAACAATGCAACTAAGAGCATAGAGTATTTCATATTGTATCCTTACCTTTAGTACACTCCACTTTTATGAGTGGTCAGTGTATTTTGTTTAATATAAGTTAAGCAAAACTTATTCCAAGTCTAATGTTGCTTGACCTGATTCTTCTTCCATATCTAT
>Ga0181572_10001233_pt1 | contig 18695 bp, 13 predicted proteins | sample 101ome_26_FD_133004 | JGI IMG/M metagenome (GOLD analysis project Ga0181572, IMG submission 133004) | Coastal salt marsh microbial communities from the Groves Creek Marsh, Skidaway Island, Georgia - 101408AT metaG (megahit assembly) | ecosystem: Environmental > Aquatic > Marine > Intertidal... | reverse complement strand
TCCTCATTTATGCTGGTCGCCGGAACCCGGATACCGCGCCGATGGCAACTGTCGGGCCTGCATGGTGGAGATCGAAGGCGAACGCGTACTCGCGGCTTCCTGCATCCGGGAACCGAGCGAGGGTATGGTGGTCAACACCTCTACCGACCGGGCGGCATCCGCCCGGAAAATGGTGTTCGAGCTCCTCGTCGCGGATCAGCCGCCGCGCAAAAAGGCCCATGACGGGGACTCGAAATTCTGGCGATGGGCCGACAAGCTGGACATGGATTCAAGCCGTTTTCCGGCCAGGGAGACACCTGAACCGGACCTGTCCCATCCGGCAATGGCCGTCAATCTGGACGCATGCATCAACTGTACGCTGTGTGTTCGTGCTTGCAGGGAAGTGCAGGTCAATGACGTGATAGGCATGGCGCACCGCGGCGCCCATTCAAAAATCGTTTTCGACTTCGACGACCCGATGGGAGACAGCACCTGCGTCGCCTGCGGCGAATGCGTACAGGCCTGCCCGACGGGAGCCTTGCTGCCGGCAACCGTCGCAACGTCAGAGGGAAGAATTCAACCGGACCGACAGGTGGAGTCGGTTTGCCCCTATTGCGGCGTCGGATGCCAACTGACTTACAACATCAAGGACGACAAGCTTCTCTATGTCGAAGGCCGGGACGGTCCCGCCAACCGTAACCGGCTCTGCGTGAAAGGGCGGTTCGGATTTGACTACGTTCATCATCCGGATCGGCTGACCATGCCGTTGATCCGGAAAGAAGGGGTCTTGAAGGACGCTGACGCCGCTTTCGACCCGTCGGACCCTCTCCAATATTTCAGGGAGGCAACTTGGGACGAGGCACTCGATTTCGCGGCGGCGGGCCTGAAGAGGGTGATCGACGAAACCGGCGGGTCGGGACTTGCCGGGTTCGGGTCGGCCAAGGGATCCAACGAGGAAGCCTATCTGTTTCAGAAACTCGTCCGGACCGGATTCCACACCAATAACGTCGATCACTGTACCCGGTTGTGTCACGCGTCTTCCGTGGCCGCTCTTATGGAAACCGTAAATTCGGGCGCAGTCTCCGCGCCGTTTTACGACGCCGCGCAGTCGGATGTGATCATCGTGATCGGTGCCAATCCGACGGTGAACCATCCCGTCGCCGCGACCTTCTTCAAAAATGCGGTCAGGAATGGGGCCAAACTGATCGTCATGGACCCGCGCGGCCAGGCCCTGTCTCGCCACGCGACCCATATGATCTGTTTCAAGGGGGGCTCGGATGTCGCCCTCCTGAACGCGATGATGCATACGATCGTGGAAGAAGGCCTGACCGACGAGAATTACATCAAGGGCTTTACGGAAGGATTCGACGAACTGAAAGAGCACGTCCGGGGCTTCGCGCCTGAGAGAATGTCGGACATTTGCGGAGTCGACGCCGAGACCATCCGTACAGTTGCCCGCGAATATGCGAAAGCGGAGCGCAGTATCATTTTCTGGGGAATGGGAATATCCCAGCATGTTCATGGCACAGATAATTCAAGATGCCTGATATCCCTGGCCCTCATGACGGGACATGTGGGCCGTCCGGGAACGGGTCTTCACCCGCTGAGGGGCCAGAACAACGTGCAGGGGGCTTCGGATGCCGGATTGATCCCGATGTTCTTCCCGGACTACGTACCCGTGGAAGATCCCGACCTTCACGCGCAATTCGAGGAATACTGGAAAACCAGTCTCGACCCGAAACGCGGTCTCACGGTGGTAGAGATCATGACAGCGATCCACGCCGGCGACATTCGCGCGATGTATATTATGGGAGAAAATCCGGCCATGTCGGACCCGGATGTCCGCCATGCGCGACAGGCCCTGGCGGCGCTGGATCATCTGGTTGTCCAGGATTTGTTCCTGACCGAAACCGCATTTCATGCGGATGTCGTCCTGCCCGCCAGCGCGTTCCCTGAAAAAGACGGCACCTTCACCAACACGAACCGTCAGGTTCAGGTGGGTCGAAAAGCTCTGCCCCTGCCGGGTGACGCAAAGCAGGATTTGTGGATCATCCAGGAGATTGCCCGGCGGATCGGGCTAAACTGGAATTACCGCGATACGTCCGAGGTATTCGACGAAATGGCGGCCTGCATGCCGTCTTTCAAAGGTATCAGCTGGCAGCGACTGCAGGACGAACATTCGATTACTTATCCGGTAAATGATGAAGGCGTGAGCCAGGAAATTATTTTCCGGGAAGGTTTTCCAACTGCATCCGGACGTGGAAAATTCGTACCGGCAGATGTTTTGCCGCCCGACGAGGTGCCGGATGACGAGTATCCCATAATCCTGACCACCGGCCGAGTTCTGGAACATTGGCATACCGGCGCGATGACCCGGCGATCCAGCGTGCTGGACCAGGTGGAACCGGAGGCGACCGCCAATCTGTCACCAAAGTTACTGGGCCGGATGAACATCTCTGCCGGGGACATGATCCGCGTGGAGACCCGGCGGGGCGCGATCGAGTTAAAAGCACGTGCCGATCGGGATGTTCCCGACGGGATGGTGTTTATTCCATTCTGCTATGTCGAGGCGGCCGCGAATCTGCTGACGAACCCGGCGCTGGACCCGTATGGCAAGATACCGGAGTTCAAATTCTGCGCTGCCCGCATCGAAAAATCGGAAGCAATCGCAGCGGAGTAATTACCTAAAAATCGCCGAGGACAGTGCGCGGAAATTCCTGGAATATCGCATCCTTGGAAAGCGCTGCCGTTCGGGCCTGTCGAAGCGACTCGTCTAAAATATGGGCGTGGACGAATTCGTCCAGCGCACTGTCGGGCGCCAGGCGGGAGCGCACGAAATCGAGCATCTCCGGTTGCGACATGGATGGAAGAGTACGCCCATGCGCCTTGATTTCCGCCAAGGCGACGGGCAAACCGTCGTAATTGACGCAACCGATTTTTGCCGTATAGGCATGGGCTTCACGAAGCACTTCGCCTTCGTCATCGATCTCGACCGTGACGGTCTCCAGACGGTCAAAGGTATAGTTGCGTTCGGTTTCGTGCATTCTGTTGAGTTGTGAATCGTCGAGCCACAGGACGTACGTCGTGACCCGTGTCCCGGCCGAGGGATAAAACGTGGAGGGTACAGAACCGTAGCCAGCCAGGTGCGCCGCATAGACGGAATCAAAATCCCGCAGCATCCCTTTCTGGACGGGGATCTCAACGTGCCCGGGCAGAATGCTGTATTTCCTGGCAAGCTGTTCGTGCGACTGGTTCGAACCGGCGGCAAGTACGGGCGTTCGGTCGGCGCGGTCGAAACCGTCGTCCGGCATATCGACGGGTTGACCGTTCCGAAAAACGTACGACCTTCCGGGAACGGGAAACGGATAGGATTTTGCATGAGCAACCGGGTCGTTCATATCAACAGTCGCACCTTCAGTTGAAACCACTCAAACATCGGCATGATACAGGCGCTTGACCGTCATCCCGCCGTAGGGCAGAACCGCGCAACCATGGCCTATGCCAACCTTCGCGACTTTATCCGCAAACTGGAAAAAGAAAACCGGTTAACCCGCGTTTCAATTCCGGTATCGACGCATCTGGAAATGACCGAGATCCAGACCCGTCTGCTCGCCGACGGCGGACCGGCCGTTCTTTTCGAGAACGTGGTCGATGCGAACGGCGTGCCGCAGGATATGCCGGTCCTGACAAATCTGTTCGGAACGGTGGAGCGTGTCGCCTGGGGCATGCAGAAAACGCCGGAAGAACTCCGAGAATTCGGCGAACAACTGGCATTCCTGCGTCAACCCGAACCGCCCGGCGGATGGCGGGAAGCGATGGAGATGCTGCCGTTGCTGAAAACCGTAATGGCGATGAAACCGAAATCCGTAAGCAGCGCACCATGCCAGGAAATCGTTCTTGCGGGCGACGACATCGACCTTGGAAAACTGCCAATTCAGACCTGCTGGCCGGGTGAACCGGCCCCGCTGATCACCTGGCCGTTGGTTGTAACGCGGGGGACGGACGGCAAAGCGAATATCGGCATATACCGCATGCAGGTGACCGGGCGAAACACGACGCTGATGCGCTGGCTGGCCCATCGCGGCGGCGCGAAGCACGCCGACGACGCCGCCCGCGACGGCGAGACATCGGTGCCGGCTGCCGCGGTCATCGGTGCGGATCCGGCAACCATTATCGCTGCCGTCGCTCCAGTGCCGGAAACCATGTCGGAGTATCAGTTCGCAGGTCTCTTGCGCGGCAGAAAGCTGGAACTTGCCGACTGCAAGACCGTGCCGCTGCAGGTGCCCGCCGAGGCGGAAATCGTCATCGAAGGGCACGTATCCCTCACCGATGCCGGCCCTGAGGGCCCTTACGGCGACCACACAGGATACTACAACGCGACCGAGACGTTTCCGGTGTTTACCGTCTCGGCAATCACGATGCGGAAGGATCCGATCTATCTGACGACTTTTACCGGACGCCCACCCGACGAGCCGTCGATCCTGGGCCAGTCGCTAAACGATGTGTTTATTCCGCTGCTGGTGCAGCAGTTCCCCGAAATCGTCGATTTCTGGCTGCCGCCGGAGGCCTGTTCCTATCGGATCGCTGTGGTCTCTATCCGCAAAACTTATGCAGGTCAGGCGAAACGTATCATGATGGGCGTTTGGTCTTACCTTAAACAGTTTATGTATACAAAATTCGTGATCGTGGTGGATAAAGATATCGATGCCCGCAAGTGGGAAGATGTCGTATGGGCGATTTCCACGAATGTCGATGCCGCGCGCGACGTGACCATGATCGAGAATACGCCGATCGATTATCTCGATTTCGCGTCGCCCGTCGAAGGGCTCGGCTCGAAAATGGGCATCGATGCGACGGCGAAAATCGGTGCGGAAACCAGCCGCGAATGGGGCCGAAAGCTCCGCATGAGCGACGATATTATTGAAGAAGTCACGCGCAAGTGGCGTGAGTACGGCCTGCCCGGCGACGGACGGGACATATGGACATCAACCGACAGGTAGCCGAAATGGCGGAAACATACGATCAGCTAGCACTTCTCTCGGACCTTATCGATAACGCGATAAAGGAGGGCGCAGACGCCGCCGATGCGGTCGTCTTCGACGCGTCGTCCGTTTCCGTATCCTGTCGGATGGGCGAGCTTGAAAAGCTCGAAAGATCGGAAAGCAACGATCTGGGGCTGCGTGTCTTCGTAGGCAGGCAGCAGGCTATCGTCTCCTCGACGGATTTCGAGCCCGATACGCTCCGAGAAGTGGTCGAACGCGCGGTCGCAATGGCGAAAGCCGCCCCGGAAGACCCCTATTGCGGTCTCGCAGAGGCCGATCAGTTGGTCACTGATCCGCCAACCCTGGAGATCTGCGATACCGAAGAGCCGTCCAGCGACGATCTGATCAACGCCGCACGAACCGCCGAAGACGCCGCACGTTCCGTAGAGGGTGTGACAAACACCGAAGGCGCCGAGACCGGCTGGAGCAGCGCGCGCATCGCGATTGCCACCTCGAACGGCTTCGCCCGCACCTATGCGACCACCAGCTACAGTTTGGCCGCATCCGTCCTTGCCGGCGAAGGCACGGAAATGGAACGCGACTACGATTACACCTCGTCGGTGTATTATGCCGACTTGGCGGACCCGGCTGAAATCGGACGCAGCGCGGGAGAACGGGCCGTAAAGCGGCTCAATGCCCGCAAGGTTGAAACACAACAGGTTCCCGTCGTGTACGACCCTCGCGTGTCGGGCGGTATCGTTCGTCACTACGCCAGCGGCATCAATGGATCGTCCATTTCGCGCGGCACGTCGTTTCTGAAGGAATCGATGGGGCAGAAGGTTTTTTCGGATGGGATCAACATTGTCGACGACCCTCATCGGAACCGAGGTCTTCGGTCGAAGCCGTTCGATGCCGAAGGTCTGCCCAACGCCCGCAAGTATCTTGCGCAAGACGGCGTTCTCAAATCCTGGGTGCTCGATCTGGCATCGGCCCGGCAACTCGGCCTGAGTTCGACCGGAAACGCCGCCCGCGGCACGGCATCTCCCCCGTCCCCCGCTGTTACGAATCTTTATATGGAAGCGGGAAATCAGTCTCCCGCCGAATTGATGTCCGATATTGTCAGCGGATTTTACGTCACCGAACTGATCGGGATGGGCATCAACATGGTAACAGGCGACTACAGCCGGGGCGCAACGGGCTTCTGGATCGAAAACGGCGAAATCGTCTATCCAGTCACCGAGATGACCGTTGCGGGCAATCTGAAAGACATGTTCGCCAACCTGACGCCGGCGGACGATCTGGAATTCAGGTTCGGGACCGACGCGCCGACGATCCGCATTGACGGCATGACGGTCGCCGGAAGCTAACGCCCGATAACTTGATTTTCCGTTGAGTTTTCAATCGATTGGCCGGATTCGCCAGTCGTGGTATTCTGATTTCCGGTATTGACCCTACGAGAAACGGAACCCTTTGCAGTGGCCGATAACGCGCAGGCGCCCGTGACAGGTCTCGAGCTGACCGACAACCGGCACGAAACCTCGAACACGTTGATCCGGAGGCTGGTCCGAGATCAACTCTGGCCGCAGCGCAAACGTATCCTTTTGACTTTCCTCTGCATGGTGCTGGTAGCCGGCACGTCAGCCGGGATGATCTATCTGCTTAAAGACGTGGTGGATCAGGTTCTCATTTCCCGCGACCGGGAGATGCTCTACCTCCTCCCGGGCGCGATCATCGGTCTTGCGCTCATATCGGGGATCGCCGGCTATTTCGAAGCGGTCAATATGGAAGTGATCGGTCACCGCATGGTGGCGAACCTCCAATCCGCCATGTACCGCGGCATCATCCGCGCTGACCTTCAGTTCTTCCACGACAATTCCGTGGGTAATCTTATCGCCCGGTTTATTAACGATGCGAATCTGCTTCGCTACTCGATGGCCAAGGCACTGACCGGGCTGGTCAAGGATTCGCTCCTCGTGATCTTCCTGTTGGCGATTCTCGTGGTTCACAACTGGTCGCTGGCGTTTCTGACCATCTTCGTGTTCCCTCTTGCGCTTTATCCGATCGTCCGCATCGGCAAACGGATGCGCAAGATTTCCCGGAATACCCAGGTCGAGACCGGCGACCTCACAACCCTGTTGGACGAGACGTTCCAGGGGGCCCGGCACGTAAAAGCCTACACCATGGAGGAGCGTGAATCCGAACGCGCGTCGGAGGCCATCGAGCGCGTGTTTTCGCTGACCCGAAAAGCGGCGCGCGTTCAGGCGATCAGTCGGCCATTAATGGAAACGCTTGGCGGAATCGCGCTGGCCTGCGCGATTCTGTATGGCGGATTGCTGGTGATCGAAGGTACTATGACGACCGGGGAACTGGCGTCCTTCATGGCGGCATTGCTGGCGGCCTACAAACCTATGAAAAACATCGCCAATCTGAACGCTACTTTGCAACAGGGCCTCGCTGCCGCGCAACGGGTTTACTCGGTTCTCGACCTGCAATCCCACGTAACGGACGCCGATAATGCACGTTCGATAGGCGATGTCAGAGGCGAAATCCGCTTTGAAGACGTCCATTTCCGCTACACGGACAAATCCAAAGCCCTGAACGGCATCGACCTGCAAGTAGACGCGGGAATGACCGTTGCGCTGGTGGGACCGTCGGGGGCGGGAAAATCGACGGTGTTGAACCTCATTCCGAGGTTTTACGATGTCGAAAGCGGCAGGGTAACGATCGACGGACAGGACGTTCGCGACATCACGCTGCACAGTCTTCGAAGCAACATTGCCCTTGTCAGCCAGGAAATACTTCTCTTCGACGACACGGTCCGGGCCAACATCGCCTATGGCAAACCAGACGCGACGGACGAAGAAATCTTCCAGGCGGCAAAAGACGCCGGTGCTGCGGAATTCATTTCCCAGTTTCCGGATGGGTACGACACGCATGTAGGCGGCCGCGGCGCCAAATTGTCCGGCGGACAGCGCCAGCGGGTCGCAATCGCGCGCGCCATGTTGAAGGACGCTCCCATTTTGCTGCTGGACGAGGCGACATCCGCCCTCGACACCGAAACCGAACGCGTGGTCCAGTCCGCCCTTTCCCGTCTAAAACAGGGCCGGACGACAGTTGTAATCGCTCACCGCCTTTCCACGATCGTGGATGCGGACAGCATCTTCGTCATGGAAGATGGCAGAATTCTTGAAGCGGGTACGCACGCCGAATTGATCGCACGGGGCGGTGCATACGCAAAGTTGTACGCCATGCAGTTCGCGAGCGACCAGGATGAAGAAGCGGTTGTGGTGGCTCAGGTGTGAACAGTGGCCGGGCTCCGCCATATCACCCGTAAGCCGGTTGTTGCCGCGGCTCTCAGCTGGCTGGCTGCGCGGTATATACGTCTTGTCTGGCGAACGGGGCGGTGGACCGTCGAAAACGGCGACACAGCCGCAGACTTCGTCAAACAGGGCAAACCGTTTATCGCCTGTTTCTGGCATGGCCGAATGCTGATGATTCCCAATGCCTGGGAATATGCCGCGCCTGTCAGCATTCTGATATCTCAGCATCGGGACGGTGTTTTCATTTCGCGCACATTGCGGCATTTGGGGGTTGGAACGATTACTGGTTCCTCTTCTCGGGGGGGCGGAAATGCACTGATCGCGATCGTTCGGGCGCTGAAGCGCGGCGAATACATCGGTATCACCCCGGATGGTCCCCGCGGCCCCCGAATGCGTGCAGCGCCCGGGGCGGTTTCCGCAGCCAAATTGTCCGGGGCCGTCCTGTTACCAGTATCGTTTACGGCGGCGCGGAGCCGGGTGTTCTCGTCGTGGGACCGGTTCGTTTTGCCGTTTCCGTTCACGCGCGGCGTCGTAAGAATCGGCGAACCGATAGCGGTCCCGCGCGAAGCCGATGACAACCTTTCGGAGCAGCTTCGTCAGAAGCTGGAGCGCAGTCTCATCGATCTCACCGCAAACCTCGATTCGGAATTTGGAAGGAACCCCGTTAAACCGGACGAATTGCGCACGGTTCCCAATCTGACCACTTCGGGCAGCGTTAAATGAGCGTTTCGCTTTATCGTGCCCTGACATGGATTTCGGCCCCACTGATAAACCGATACCTGGACCGCCGCCTCCAAGACGGCAAGGAAGACAGGGACCGTTTCGGCGAGCGCATGGGTCATGCGTCCTGCCCACGTCCAAAAGGCCCACTGATCTGGATACACGCGGCAAGCGTAGGCGAATCCCTGTCCATGATCAGCCTGATCGATCGCCTGGACCGAGAACGACCGGAAATCACGATCCTGATGACGTCAGGCACCACCAGTTCAGCCAGTTTACTGGGCGAAAGACTTCCGGAGGACGTCATTCATCAATATATCCCGGTGGATCGGGTTCCGTGGGTCAGGCGCTTTCTCGATCACTGGCAGCCCGATCTCGTATTGTGGGTAGAATCCGAGTTCTGGCCATCAGTGCTGTCAGAGGTTCACAACCGCGAAATCCCTGCATTTCTGATGAACGCCCGCATTTCGGCCGCTTCTCTGCGCGGCTGGCGGCGTGCGCCATGGATGATCCGCAGTTTGCTCGCAACGTTCGATTTGTGCATGGCGCAGACCGAACTGGATGCCGACCGGCTGCGATCTTTGGGCGCCGTGAACGTTGCCTGTCCGGGAAATCTGAAATTTGCGGCCGACCCGTTACCGGCAGACCCGGATACGTTGGCCGCTTTCAACACCGGCATCGCGGGACGCCCCAGATGGGTCGCGTTCAGTACTCATCCCGGCGAAGAGGAGATAATTGCGGAAACCCATGAAAGGTTAGTGGGGAATTTTCCCGAACTGGTGACTATTCTGATACCACGTCACCCCGGTCGTGCGGCGGATATCCGGCAGATGCTGGACGCGCGGAACCTGACCGTCTCGGTTCGAAGCCGATCCGACACGGTCGATCAAACCACTTCGATCGTCCTCGCGGACACGATCGGCGAACTCGGCCTGTTTTTCCGCAGCACCGATATCGCCTTTGTCGGCGGAACGCTCGTGCCGCATGGCGGCCAGAACCCAATCGAACCAGCCAGGTTGGGGTGCGCCATCGTCCATGGACCGCATATGGAAAACTTTCTTTCCGTAGAAAGCGAGCTCGCAGCAGCAGGCGCATCTGTCGTGGCAAAATCCTCAGAGGAGATTGCGCGGGAAGTCGGCACGCTTCTGTCCAACTCCGCATTGCGGCAACGACGAATAAGCGTAGCGCGATCGGTTGCGGATGGTAAACAAAGTATCTTGGACGCTATTTTCGTTCATCTCGCCCCCCAGCTGAATCGTATCTCGCCCGCCCAGCCGGTAAAAGTTACCAGCAATGCGCGCGCCTGATTTCTGGCGCCGGGACGGCATTCTCTCCAGATTTTTGGCGCCCGCCAGCCGTGTCTGGACCTGGAGGACAAATTCGCGGATTGCCAACGCAGCCCCCTTCAACGCTGGTATTCCCGTCATCTGTATCGGAAACGTCGTCGCCGGCGGCGCGGGTAAAACGCCCGTTGCCATTTCGGTGATGGAAAGACTGCAACATGCCGGCGTGACGGCCGGATTTCTCAGCCGGGGATACGGCGGAAAAATCCACGCTCCAACATTAGTCGATCCGCTCCGTCACACGTCCCGCGACGTGGGCGATGAACCGTTGCTACTTTCCAGGAAAGCGCCGACATGGATCGGATCCGATCGCGTTCAGGCAGCCAAACTTGCGGTCGAGGCTGGCATCGATGCACTTGTCATGGACGACGGATTGCAAAACCCGCACCTTCACAAAGATCTTTCGATCCTGGTGGTTGACGGTGAGTACGGGTTTAAACGGGCGGGTCCTGCCTGCGGGACCTTTGAGGGAACCCGTGCAGAACGTACTGAAGCGCGTCCACGCTATAGCAATCGTCGGGCCTGCGTCGGAAATGCTGCGCAATGCTTTGCCGGACGAATTACCGATTCTGACCGCGCGGTTCGTGCCGGCGGCGACGGACGACGATATTTCCGGCCAGCGGGTCGTTGCCTTCGCCGGTATCGGCCGGCCGGAAAAATTCTACGAGACTCTCGCCGGCATGGGCTGTGAACTGATCGATCTACAATCCTTCCCGGATCACCACTATTTTTCGGCGGACGAGGTGATGCGTCTCATCGACAGGGCGGCTGCGGCCGATGCGATCGTGGTCACCACTGAAAAAGATCTGGTCCGCGTGCCGGACGACGCGCGCGGCATGGTACGCTCGCTCAAAGTGCGCTTGGACTGGAGCGACATCCAAGCCCTGGACCGAGTTTTGTCCACCGTGAGTCAGGCAAAGGACTAGTTTTTTGCCCCAAATCAATGATCGACACTGGCAAAAACCGACGTTCCGGCACCGGCTGGAAATAGCGTTATCCTGGCCAATATACGCCCTACTCCACAATCTGCCCGTCAGCACCGTTGGTAATCTGCTGGGGTGGATCGGACGTTCGGTGGGACCGCACATCTCTCTCAGCAACCGGATTCGCGAGAATGTGCGGCTGGTCTGGCCGGATACTCCGCCCGAAAAGATGGAAGAAATAGTCTGCGGCGTCTGGGACAATTTCACCCGCGTGATCTCGGACTACTGGAGTCTGGATCAGATACGGCGCGATCAGATCAACAGGCTGGAAATCATCGGCGCAGAGCACCTCGACGCCCTGAAAAACAGCGGAAAATCGGGAATTTTTCTCGCCGGTCACATCGGCAACTGGGAAATGGTCACCCTGGCCGCGCGGATGCACGATCTTCCGCTGACGGTGGTTTATCGACCGTTCAATAATCCGTTTATCGATTCCATGGTCCGAGACTGGCAACGCAGCAGCGGTGTGGAGGTGATTATGAAAGGCCGCGAGGGTGCACGGCGGCTAACCCAGGTTCTGAAAGGCGACGGCCATACGATCATGTTGGTGGATGTGCGCATGAACGAAGGCGTCAACATTCCCTTTCTGGGGGTCGACGCGATGACTCCGACCGCGCCCGCAGCGCTCGCGATGAAATACGATGCGCTTCTCGTGCCGGTGCGGGTGGAAAGAAAGGGCTCAGCCCGCTTCCGGTTGACCGTGGAGGAACCTCGCCCACCGGTGAACACCGGCGACAGAAATGCGGATATAGAAGCGACGATGACCTGGATAAACGATCGTTTTAGCGCCTGGATTACGGATCGCCCGGAACAGTGGATGTGGTTTCATCGCAGATGGGGGAAAAACCCAAAACGGCAGAGCTGAGAGATACCTACTCCAGACGTGCCGCCCATTCCCGCCAAAAAGCAAAAAAAGGCGTTTCCACTTCACGGCCGGGATTACTGTTGAGCGGTGTGACACTGAGTTCCTGAGCTGCATCGTCCGCGCCGTCGACCAGTGTCTTGTGCCCCAGCGCGAGATCGTTCCAGCCGTCTGCAAGCGCTTCCGATCCGGTCTGCGCTCCTTCCATGGCACGAACGTCGTCCGGCACGGCCAGGCTGGCGGGGAAGAAAAAATCTTCGTATTTTCGGATGCGGGCGCGGCGTGCGTCCGGCGTTTCGCCTTTCGGCGCAATGCACCAGGTTTCAATCTCCGTCAGGCCGACCGCAAGCGGCCGCCACACGCGAATGCAGGTCGACGCAACGTCGTTGAGTAATAAATTCGGAAAAACGGTAACTGTGCGGCCGCGTTCGAGCATCCATTTAACCTTGCCTTCGGGGTATCGATTCAGAAGCGCGTCCCGTTGCGGCCAGGAAGGGCCGGCTTCAGGATTGCCGCGATCGGCCCAATTGATCATGTGCCCGTTGCCGACGTCGTATCCCCCGGAACCAATCTTATCGAGGCTGAGAATTCGGCTGGCCTCCGTTTTCGCCATCCCGCCATCGCCTTCCGGCGCCAGCGTTTCGCGATACCCTACGGTCGTAGCGAAGTTCCGGTGAACGGTAGCGACGTGATACCCGTCGGTCGAATTCTCGGTTTGCAGCTTCCAGTTCGCCTCCATGACATAGCGGCTTTCGCCGCGCAGTACTTCCATCCCGTCCGGTGCCTGGTCCGTCATCAGGTCGATGAACGGCAACGCGCCACCTAAAAACTCTTGCAGCGGCGGCGCTTCCGCATCGAGGCATCCGAACATAAAACCCTTGTAATTTTCGAACTTCTCGATCTGCCTCAGGTCGGCGCCCAACCGGTCGAGATCTTCAGACCGATAGGCGTCGTCCCCTCCGCGGACAAGCGTGCAGGCGCCGTCTGAATTAAAGCACCAGCCGTGATACCGGCAGGTAATGGTTTTTGCATTGCCGGACGTCCGGCCCGTCAGTTTCGAACCACGGTGGCTGCACGCATCGTAAAAACACCGGAGTTCGCCATCGCTGCCGCGCATAGCGAAAACCGGATGCCTGCCAAGTCGCGTCGCAAGATAGTCACCATGGTTCGGGAGCTGGCTTTCATGGCCGATGTAAAGCCAGGTGCGATCGAAAATCTGCGCCATTTCTCGATCAAAAATCTCAGGGTCGGTAAAAGCGGCCCGGTGAACGCGAAACAGGTTTTCATCGGGTTTGTCGTCAATCATGTCGCGGGGCGACGGCATGGCATTCCTCATAACGGCTGCTGCCGGCCATCGTTCGCCAATGACCGGCAGCGAGTCAAGCGATGTCGTATTGTGCCTACACCCAGCAAGGGACGGCCCGTTTGTAGGCAAGCTAGCGGTCGCCGAACTTACATTCCAGGTAGTCTTCCTCGCGCAGGACCACGCCGAAATGCAGAACGCCGAACAACACTGGCGCCAACGCAACGACAGTTGGAACATTGGCGATTACGCCCATGCCTACGTAAATCAGCAGCATCGATACATAGATCGGATTACGCGTCGAACCATAGGGTCCCACGCCGACAACGGTCGTCGAAGGTCGCCAGGTTTCCACGGCGGTTCCCGCCGACCGGAAACTTCTCATCGCGGCGGCCATGAGAGCGATACCGCCAATCAAAAGTCCTGCACCGCCCAGATACCGAACTGGTTCGTACAATGCGGGTGTTTCAATGAATAACCCCAGCGCCAGGCCCACACCCAGAAATCCGAGCACGATCCGGGGCGGCCGGCCGACGACATTCAGATTGTCCTGTCAGACATCGGTGTCTTCAAACGGGTCGGAAAACCTTTCCATCTTTCCCTCTTTTCCAGCGCCGCCCCGCCGCGCAAAACGGCGGGGCGGCATCGCAGAGTCCAGACGAGAACGTGTCTTTCGGCCGTTTTTCAGGCTGGAAGAATCCCGAAACCGGGAAACAGGCGGATCCGGCCTCGGTCTCGCCGTCGCCCGGTCCATCGTAAGACGGTATGGCGGCGACATCCTGCTGGAGGACGGCGTGCGTGGGGGCCTGTTGGTGCGCATCGTATTCCCGCATACGCCCATGCCCTAGGCGCATCTCCACCCACTGGCATCGTGCGAGGTTTAACGCTAAACCTGAGGCACAACAAAAGCGTTTTGGGGAAATTTTATGAGTGCTTCCGGGATTGATCGGAGTTCAGCGGTCTTTGGCGATATTCGCGGCTGGATAGATGCCCTGCGGGATGCAGACGAGCTTGAGGAAATTAAGGGCGAGGTCGACTGGGATGTTGAGCTCGGCAACATCATCCGCATGATGCAGGGAAGCGGCGACGGTCCCGCCTTTCTGTTCTCGAATATCAAGGATTACAACGGGCCGAACGCGCTTTGTTCCAGAATATTCACCGGCGGGCACGCCAGCTATTCGCGTATCGCAATGATGTTCGGCCTGCCGCCGGACACGCCGGCGCGAGAGTTGGTTCGCATCTGTCGGACGATTTTCCAGGAGCGGATTGAACCGCGCACCGTTAAAGACGGCCCCGTAAAGGAAAACGTCCTCACCGGCGACGACATCGATCTTCTGAAGTTTCCGGTCCCCAAATGGAACCGTCTGGACGGCGGGCGCTACGTGCTCACCTACGCCGGTTGCGTGACCAAGGACCCGGATACGGACGTCCACAATGTCGGCATTTATCGCGGCATGGTCGGCGGACCCGCCGAGATCCCCGTACTCCTTTGGCGAGCGCAGCACTGGGGCGGCCATTTCTCGAAACATCAGCAATCCGGCAGCGAAATGCCGGTTGCCTATGTGATCGGCTGGGAACCGTCGCTCGGCTTTACCGCAGGCGCGCCGGTCCCGCGCAGTATTTCCGAATATGACGTGATGGGCGCAATCCGGGGCGAACCGGTCGATCTGGTGGACTGCGAAACGGTGCCCCTGAAAGTGCCGGCCTCCGCCGAGATCGTGATCGAGGGATGGATATCGACCGATCCGTCCACATTCACCGAGGAAGGACCATATGCCGAGTTCACCGGTTTCTACGCGCCGGAACGCTCGAAGAAACACACCACCCGGGTCACCGCGATTACACACAGGAACGATCCGATCTTCCGTGGGACCGTGGAAGGCGCAATTCCGGGGAGCATCGGCGAAAATCCGATCATGAGTTCGATCCATCGATCGGCAGTCGCCTGGAATGCACTTGAAAGCGCGGGCGTTCCTGGCGTGGTGGACGTGTTCGGGCATCCCATCCAGGCTGCCGTGAATCTGAATGTTTCCATAAACCAGACATATCGCGGTCAGGCCAAACAGGTTGCCGCCGCTCTGTGGGGCGATTCCTCTTCGCACGTCCGGTACAAGCACGTCACTGTCGTCGACGACGATATCGACGTGCACGATTACGAGGCCGTCGACTGGGCCCACGCCTGGCGGGTGCATGCAGGTGAAGGCGATATCGTCATTTATCCCGCCAACTGGGGCGCGGGCCTCGACCCGAGCGTCCGGCGCCGCGATGCCAACGTCCATCTGTTCGGCACGGGCAAGTGGTCACGCGTGCTCACGGATGCCACCATCAATCTGGATTACGAGCCCGAACGCGATGGGCAAAGATACCCGCCGACGGTTCGTCCGTCCGATGAAGATATGGCCTCGATCGAAGCACGGTGGGATTCCTTGCAGGTCAGTGGCAAATGGAAAAAACACCTTTCGTCGGATAACTAGGCAACCATGCAATCCCTGCATGGGGACATGAAGGGCCGACGATTGACTTCAACCCCGGTCACCGCGAAAACCGGGAAGAAATTGGAAAACAGCGATTGTCTGCAAATGTTTCTGCAGACGCCAGACAGAAGGAACGGAGCGTAATATGTCCAATGAATTAGGCGCCATGCACAATAAGATCGTCCCGAGGCAATTCGGCGACCTGCGGGGATGGATCGACGCCCTGCGTGACGAAGGCGAGTTGCAGGAAATCGACGTCGAGGTCGATTGGGATTGCGAACTCGGCACCGTCGCACGCAAGACCTTCGGCCAGGGGAACGGCCCGGCACTGCTTTTCAACAACATCACCGGTTACGGTGAAGGCGACGACGTATACTCCCGCAAAGTGTTTACCGGCGGACTTTCCAATTACAAACGCGTCGCCATGATGCTCGGGCTGCCCAAAGAGGCTCCCGTACGCGACCTGGTTCTTGCCACCCGGCACTTCCTGCAGCAGCGGGTCAAGCCGGTCGAGGTGAAGGAAGGCAAGGTCAAGGAAAACATCGTCATGGGCGACGATATCGACATCTACAAGGTTCCGGTTCCGCGCTGGCATCGGGAAGATGGCGGTCGCTACATCAACACGTATCAGGCCACGATCACGATGGATCCCGATACGGGGCAACATAACCTGGGCATCTATCGCGGCATGCTCGGCCAGAAAGATACCCTGCCGGTGCTACTGTGGCGCGCGCAGAACTGGGGAGTTCATTTCCAGAAATGGGCCGATCGCGGCATGAAGATGCCGGTTGCGCACGTTTACGGCTGGGAACCGTCCCTTCCTTACTGCGCGTCGGCTCCGATCCCGACGGGCGTATCGGAATACGAAGTAATGGGCGCCATCCGTGGTGCGCCCGTGGAACTGATCAAGTGCGAAACCAGCGATCTGATGGTGCCCGCCAACTGTGAGATGGTCATCGAAGGTTTCATCGATTCCGATCCGGAAACGTTCGAGATGGAAGGCCCGTTCGGTGAATACACGGGGTATTTCGGGGGTGACCAGGGACCGAAACACGTCACCAAGGTGACGGCTGTTACGTATCGCAACGACTCCATTCATCGCGGCACGCTGGAAGGCACCCTTCCGAAGATGCTGAACGAAAATTCGATCACCAGCTCGGTGCAGCGCGCAGGCGTGGCCTGGAACGTTTTGGAACGCGCGGGCGTACCCGGCGTCACCGACGTTCATTGCCCGGCGGCCAATAACGGCACCACTCTGATGATTCAGTTGAACCAGACCTATCGCGGTCAGGCCAAACAGGCAGCGGCGGCAATCTGGGGATCCAACTCTGCGCATCTTCGCTACAAGAACGTATGGGTTCTCGATGACGACATCGACATTCACGATTACGCGTCCGTCGACTGGGCATTCGCCTATCGCGTGAACGCCGCGGAGGACGACATCGTGTTCTTCCCCGGCTCGTTCGGATCTTTGCTCGATCCGTCGACCCGTCTGCGTGATCGCGACCCGATGAAATTCGGTACCGGCAAGTGGTGCCGCGTCCTGATCGACGCGACCGTAAACCTCGATTTCGATCTCGAAGATCAATACGGGGGCGAACGCTATCCGCCGACCGTCCATCCGCACCAGGAAGACATGGACAAGGTCACCGCCCGTTGGGAGGAATACGGCTTCCCGCCTGAAACCAAGTAAGGCGGCGATGGGCTTCGCGGCTAACGCCGCGCAGCGAAAAACGATTTCAATAATGCGGCGGCATCGGATTCTCCGATGCCGCCGTAAACGTCCGGGCGGTGATGGCATGTAGGCTGGCCAAAAATGCGAGGACCGTTTTCGACCCCACCGCCCTTCTCATCATAAGCGCCGAAATACAACCGGCGGATCCGCGCAAACGAAATTGCAGTGGCGCACATCGGACAAGGCTCGAGACTGACGTAAAGGTCGCAGCCAGGCAGCCGGGCGTCGCCGATCGTTCTGGTGGCTTCCCTCAAGGCGATCATCTCCGCGTGTGCCGTAGGGTCTTTCAATTCCTCAACCCGGTTGCCGGCACGCCCGACGATACCACCGGTCCGGCAGTCGACCACGACGCACCCGACAGGCACCTCTCCCCGGTCAGCAGCCGACGCTGCTTCCTGCAGAGCGATCTTCATAAAATCGCTACCGATCAACCGGGACTCCTTCATCACACGGTCACCTTCCAGATCGACAAGCCGGAGGTCAAGCGTCGAATTAGCTCGAAACCGACGGCCAATGAAAAACGTCGTTTCCCGCAGTATTCTGCCCGTTACAGCTCCGTAGTGCTGGGCATACCGACATATTCACCGCCGACACTACCTGTAGGTCTATGGCTATATTGGCGATTTTCAGACGCAAACAGACGAATTCAACGATTTTCATCCGTTTTACGCTTTTGAAAGACCCCCTTGGTAACTTCAACCCTCGGATAGGGCCTGTTCCGGGGGAATCGAAACTTGGCAAACGCGCAGCGCATTCAGCGCACGCTGGAATCTGCGATCGGGCAGTTTCAGTCGGGCAACCTCGATGGAGCGGCCGAACTCTGTTCGGGCCTCCTAAAGAAACAACCCAAAAATCATCATGCCCTGCACATTCTGGGGGCGGTGCGCTTAAAGCAGAACGATCCCGCGACCGCGATCAAACTTTTAAAATCAGCCGCCAAACGCGATCCGCGCAATGCCGAGATACTTGCGAATCTGGGTGCCGCCTACCGAAT
>Ga0181572_10001230_pt1 | contig 18699 bp, 18 predicted proteins | sample 101ome_26_FD_133004 | JGI IMG/M metagenome (GOLD analysis project Ga0181572, IMG submission 133004) | Coastal salt marsh microbial communities from the Groves Creek Marsh, Skidaway Island, Georgia - 101408AT metaG (megahit assembly) | ecosystem: Environmental > Aquatic > Marine > Intertidal... | reverse complement strand
TTTAATGCTTGTGGTGCTGATCCTGATTCAGAGATTGGAGAAATGCACGAACCCGAAACTCATCTGATTCCATTGATTCTTCAAGTGGCTTCAGGAAGAAGAGATGCAATAAATATCTTTGGCTCAGATTATGAGACTAAAGATGGAACATGCATTAGAGATTATATTCATATCGTTGATATTTGTGAGGCCCACCTCTTGAGTCTAGAACTTTTACTTAATAATCAAATTGATGGTGCAAATGCATTTAATTTGGGAAATGGTAAAGGTTTTTCAGTCAGAGAGGTGATCGATGCAGCAAAAGAAATTGTTAAGGACTTCGACAAACATATCAAAGAAAATATAGCAGTAAGGCGGCAGGGGGATCCTGCAATTTTGATTGCGGATGGTAAAAAAGCGGCCGACATTTTGGGGTGGGATCCACAATATAAAGATATTAAGGATATGATTCTTCATGCCTGGAAATGGGAGTCTAAAGAGTTTTAATTATTAGAAATTCTCATTTAGTTCAATCGATATTTCTCTAAGAAATATTCAGAATAACGTTGCTAACTGATTCCTATCGCTAAACATCTCAGAATAAATTCAAAGATAATTGGGCAGTTATATGTATCAACTTAAACCATATTTTATTTTTGAATAGATATAATTGAAGTCATGTTTTCTTGCTTCAATTTCAACCCAAATTGTTGTGCGGTAGCTATTGCCTATTGGGTGGGAATTGACCTTCGATAATAGTCCTTATCAGATCCAAATTTTTCTAAATTAAACTCAAATGAATATCACAGTCGTTGGATTAGGTTATGTAGGAATGTCATTATCCATTCTTCTATCTCAAAGACACCAAGTCACTGCTCTTGATATTGATGAAGACAGGGTTAAGCTTGTCAATCAAAAGAAGTCACCAATCCAAGATCTAGAAATTGATGATTTTCTCAAGAATAAAGAACTTAATCTCTCGGCCACAGTGGGTATTGAAACAGCATACAAAGATGCCGATTATATAATTGTCGCTACCCCAACTGATTATGACATTGAGACTAACTACTTCAATACCGCCTCAGTAGAGGCGGTGATCCAAGACGTGATTGCCATTAATCCAGAGGCGGTGATGGTGATTAAATCTACCGTGCCAGTGGGTTATACCAACCAAGTAAAAGTCAAATTTAATTGTAATAACATCATCTTCTCACCAGAATTTTTAAGAGAAGGATTGGCGCTATATGACAATCTTTACCCATCGCGTATTATTGTGGGAGAACAATCAGACAGAGCTAGAGTTTTTGCAGATTTATTAGTAGAAGGAGCGATTAAAGAAGATATTGATGTCCTTTTCACTAACTCTACCGAAGCAGAAGCAGTAAAACTCTTTAGTAATACTTATTTAGCCATGAGAGTCTCATATTTTAACGAGCTAGATTCTTATGCAGAAGCACACGAAATAGACACTCGTCAAATTATTGAAGGTGTAGGATTAGATCCTAGAATTGGTTCACACTACAACAACCCATCATTTGGTTATGGCGGATATTGTCTACCAAAAGATACCAAGCAGTTGCGCGCCAACTATCAAGATGTGCCGAATGCGTTGATTGGAGCGATTGTCGATGCTAATTCTATGCGTAAAGATTTTATTGCAGATCAGATTGTTGCTAAAAAACCGAAAGTGGTGGGTGTGCATCGTCTGATTATGAAGTCGGGTTCGGATAATTTTAGAGCCTCATCTATCCAAGGTATTATGAAGCGTATTAAGGCTAAAGGCATTGAAGTAGTGGTGTATGAACCGGTGTTAGTCGAGCAGGGTGAGACTGAGTTTTACCACTCTAAGGTGGTGAATGATTTGGCGCATTTTAAACAAATAAGCGATGTGATTGTGGCTAATCGTATGGCGAGCGAACTTGATGATGTCAAAGATAAAGTTTATACACGCGACTTGTTTAATAATGATTAAGGACAAAATATGAAAGTATTAGTGACTGGATCGGCCGGCTTTATTGGTTCAGCACTCGCCATTCGCTTGTTGGATAGGGGCGATATGGTCGTAGGCATCGATAATCATAATGATTACTACGATCCTAAACTTAAAGAAGCACGTTTAGCACGTCATGAGAATCATCCAAACTATACGCATACTCGCATAAACTTGGAAGATCGTCAGGCAATGGGCGAGTTGTTTGAACGCGAACAATTTGATAGCGTGGTGAACTTAGCGGCCCAAGCCGGCGTACGTTATTCTCTAGAGAACCCGCTGGCCTACATTGATACCAATTTAGTGGGCTTTGGACACATTCTAGAGGGTTGTCGTCATAATAAAGTTAAGCATCTGGTGTACGCCTCTTCGAGTTCGACTTATGGACTAAATACCAAACAACCATTTTCAACCCATGAGTGTGTGAATCATCCTGTTAGTCTATATGCGGCAACTAAAAAAGCCAACGAGTTGATGGCGCATACCTATTCGCATCTGTACAATTTACCAACCACAGGTTTAAGGTTCTTTACTGTTTATGGTCCGTATGATAGACCAGATATGGCGCTTCAGAAGTTCACTCGTGCAATTCTTGTGGGTGAACCAATCACTGTGTTTAACTTCGGCAAACATCGTCGTGACTTTACCTATATTGATGATATTGTAGAGTGTATTATCCGCGTAATGGATCGTCCAGCACCAGTTAATCCTGATTGGGACAGTAACAATCCAGATCCGGCTACTTCGAGCGCACCGTACCGCATTTATAATATTGGCAACAACAACCCAGTTGAGTTGTTGGACTACATTGAAGCTTTAGAGGTCTCATTGGGTATGAGCGCAGAAAAAGAGTTATTACCACTGCAACCTGGTGATGTGCCAGACACATATGCTGATGTGGATGACCTGGTTGAGGAATTTGGCTATAAACCTTCGATGGGTGTGAAACAGGGTATAGATAATTTTGCTAAGTGGTATAGAGAATATTATGATGTTTAGAATTCAACTAATAACTACCTTTATCAAATCCCTGCATAATTAAAGGTAAATAACTTAAAAAAATAAAAAAAATGAATATTCCATGGAAACTTAAGTTTTCAATTTTTAGACTCATTGATTTCTTCAATTTTTCCAATTTGCACCTCTTTATTTCGAAAAATGATACAAAACGTGCAAAAAATTTGTACTTTAAACATGTTTGCACTATGGAAAGCCCGAAAAAGATGTATAAAACGGAATATTGCAACGGAAAACGTTTTTGAAAAACAAAAAAATTTATCGTGACTTTATAAGGGTAGGTTGCTATTAAAATTATTAAAAAAATTCTTTTTTTATTGTCTCCCGCAGAGCGCAAGAGAGCTTATCTTTTGGTGTTTTTAATTACGGTGATGGCTCTGTTTGATATGCTCGGAGTGGCATCGATCATGCCATTCATGGCGGTGCTGGCGAGTCCTGAGCTAGTGCAAACCAATGTTCTCCTCAAAACCGCCTATGCCGCCTCAAGCAACTTCGGCATCGATACCCCCGAGAAGTTCTTATTCGCGCTCGGTATTGTTATATTTGTGTTGTTAATCAGCTCTCTAACCTTTAAGGCTCTAACGACATATATACAGCTGCGTTTTACCCTGATGTGTGAATACAGCATAGGCAAGCGGCTGGTCGAAGGCTATCTGAATCAGCCCTACTGGTGGTTCTTGGGTCGTCACAGCGCTGATTTGGGTAAGACTATTCTCTCAGAAGTGCAAACGATTGTTACCCAGGGCATCGGATCTATCATGAACCTCATCGCTCAAAGCTTAATCACTTTTGCTCTATTGGCGCTGCTTATTATTACAGATCCGAAGCTGGCGCTAATCGTCGGAATAACGCTAGTCGTTGTCTATGGCCTCATTTTTAAGACCGCTAGTGGCATGCTTGTTCGCATGGGTCAGGAGCGTGTAAAGGCTAATCAAGAGCGCTTCACCGTAGTAAGCGAAGCTTTTGGCGCGGTCAAGGAAGTGAAAGTGGGCGGACTAGAAGACGTCTACATAAAACGCTTTGCTAACCCCGCAAAAACTTATGCCCGCCATCAGGCAGGTGTTCAGATCATCGGACAATTGCCGCGTTTTGCACTTGAGGCCATCGCCTTTGGCGGTATGCTGTTAGTCATACTCTATCTCATGTCGCAACATGGTAGTTTCACCAATGCTCTGCCCATCATCGCGCTTTATGCCTTTGCTGGGTATCGCTTAATGCCTGCGCTGCAGCAGATTTATGTATCGCTTACTCAACTGCGTTTTTCCTTTCCAGCGCTGGATACCTTGCACAAAGACCTAATGAGCCTGCAGTCTGCTGCTTCTGAAGCGTATCAGTCAACTATGTCGCTCACTCAAACCATAACGCTCAACAACATCGTCTACCGTTACCCCGATACTGTCGTTCCTGCATTAAAGGGTGTCAGCTTCAGTATCCCTGCAAAAAGCACAGTTGGACTGGTAGGTGCTACTGGCAGTGGGAAGACCACCATGGTGGATCTAATCCTTGGCCTGCTCGATGTCCAAGAAGGTACGCTCAATATTGACGGTAAGCCTCTCACTGAAAAAAACAAACGTGCTTGGCAGCGTGCAATTGGCTATGTCCCGCAGCAGATCTATCTGGCCGATGACACCATCGCCGCCAATATCGCTTTTGGCATCGAATCAGATCAGATTGACCAGATTGCCGTTGAACGTGCGGCCAAAATTGCTAACTTGCATGAGTTCGTCACCAACAATCTACCGCAAAAATACGCCACCATCGTCGGCGAACGCGGCATTCGCCTCTCTGGTGGCCAACGTCAGCGTATTGGTATTGCTAGAGCGCTCTATCACCATCCACAAGTGTTAATTCTGGATGAAGCCACCAGTGCGCTAGATAATCTTACCGAACAAGCGGTAATGGAAGCTGTGCACAACCTTAATCATGAAATCACCATTATTATCATTGCGCATCGCCTAAGTACCATTCAGGACTGCGACACAATCTTCCTTTTAGACAAAGGGGAGCTGAAAGTTCAAGGTCGATATGAAGAACTTAAGCAAGTGAGCAAGCGCTTTAAGGCGTTGGCTGCTTTTCATTAACTCACTGGAACAAGATATGCTTACTAACTCATCTATCCTAATCACCGGCGGCACAGGTTCTTTCGGTAATGCCTTTATCCCCATGACATTAAATAAATACAACCCCAAGCGATTGGTGATCCTTTCACGCGATGAGATGAAGCAGTGGGAAATGGCAAAATTATTTAAAGACGATCCGCGCGTGCGTTTTTTTATTGGCGATGTACGCGATAAAGATCGTTTGTACCGCGCTCTGGAAGGCGTAGATTATGTGGTGCATGCAGCGGCAACTAAAATTGTTCCCACTGCTGAATACAACCCCTTTGAATGCATAAAAACAAACATCCATGGTGCCATGAATCTTATCGATGCCTGCATTGACCAAGGCGTGAAGCGAGTGGTGGCGCTATCGACCGATAAGGCCAGCAGTCCAGTGAACCTTTATGGCGCAACTAAGCTCGCGAGCGACAAGCTATTCGTCGCTAGCAACTCTTCCTATGCATCCGGTCATAACACACATTTTGCTGTAGTGCGTTATGGCAACGTCATGGGATCGAGGGGATCGGTGATCCCGTTTTTTATGTCAATTAGGGACAAGGGGTTATTGCCGATTACCGATCCGCGCATGACACGGTTTATGATTTCGCTGGAGCAAGGTGTCGAGTTGGTTTGGCATGCGTTTGATGACATGGTTGGCGGTGAGATTTATGTGAAAAAAATCCCGTCGATGAAAGTTACCGATGTCGCACGAGTGATTGCACCCGAGGCGAAGCATGAGACCGTTGGTATTCGGCCGGGTGAAAAGCTGCATGAGCAAATGATCAGCGCAGAGGATTCGTACTATACTTACGAATATCCCGAGCACTATAAAATTCTTCCACAGATCAACAAATGGGCCGAAGACGAAAAACGCATTAAGGACGGCGTGAAAGTATCGGAGGGTTTTACCTATTCCAGCGATAACAATGTTGAGTGGATGAGTGATGCCGATCTACAAGCCTGGTTGACCACAAACAAGGAAAAGATTGGAAAATTCTAGAGCAATGATTCCCTACGGGCGCCAAGATATTTCGCAAGTCGATATTGATTCAGTAGTTAAGGTGCTGCAATCGGATTTTTTGACGCAAGGTCAGATGGTGCCGTGCTTCGAGGAGACCGTTGCGAATTATTGTGGTTCCAAGCATGCCGTAGCCGTTAATAGCGCCACTAGCGCTTTACATATTGCCTGTCTTGCGATGGGTCTTGGTTCGGGTGATTGGCTCTGGACAACACCAAATACTTTTGTAGCTAGTGCAAACTGTGCGCTCTATTGCGGCGCTCAGGTGGATTTTGTCGATATTGACCCGCGAACCTACAATCTCTGCGCAAATGCGCTGGAAGTCAAGTTACAGAAGGCGAAACTGGAAGGGCGACTGCCAAAAATTGTAATACCAGTGCACTTTGCTGGCCAACCCTGTGATATGCCAGCGATTCATTTGCTGAGTGAAAAGTACGGCTTCAAGATTGTAGAGGATGCCTCGCATGCTATAGGCGCGTCATACAACGACATAAAAATTGGATCATGTGTACACAGTGATATTACCGTTTTCAGCTTTCATCCAGTGAAAATCATCACGACAGGAGAGGGTGGTATAGCCACTACCAACAACCCTAAAATAGCTGAGCGACTCTATCGATTACGTACGCATGGTATTACTAATAGATCTGAACTCATGCGGGCACGTCCAGAAAATGAGATCTGGAACTACCAACAAATCGAATTGGGCTTCAACTACCGCATGACTGATATTCAAGCAGCGCTTGGCGTCAGTCAGATGAGCCGCCTAGACGTATTCATTGAGCGTCGCCGTGAAATTGCTGCTGCATACGATAGAGCATTTGCTAACTTGCCGATAGTAACTCCTTGGCTGCTTAACGAAGTACGTTCGAGCCATCACCTTTATCCCATTCGCATTCGAGAAAGTGACTGCGAAAAAGATCAACGCCAAGTGTATGATTTGCTGCGGCAAAACGGGGTGGCCGCAAACTTGCACTATATTCCAATCTATTTACAACCCTACTATGTAAACCTAGGGTTTAGAAAAGGGCTCTGTCCAGAGTCAGAGAACTTTTTTAGGCAGGCAATTTCCTTGCCTATTTACCCTTCTCTTCATCAAGAGGATCAGGATAGAGTGATTGATATTCTAATTCACAGTTTTTGAAAAATTCCCAAAGTGTCGCTTATAGAACCAATTCTTTATTTGTGGCTTTTGTGGTAGGATTAATTAAATTTAAATAACTATAAATATGCAAAAAAATCTACAAAATAACAACGAAATAAAAAGAAGTTCAAAGATTTGGAATTCTTTCTACCAAACAAGTCAAGGAGTTGATGTTGGGAATTTATACCCTAACGAACCTTTGGTTAGAGTCCTTTCGAAAATTAAAAAAGGTATATTTCTGGGCGCTAATGATTACTTCCAAAACGAAGGGCGTGAGAATGACGAGAGAAAAGAGATAGGAAAGGGAGCAAATGCTCTAGAAATTGGTTTTGGTCATGTGTCTAATTTAATGATGGTTGAAGATAAGGGGTTTTCACCCACAGGCTTGGAGGTCTCTGAAGAAGCTGTTTTGCGCGGTAAGGCACGATTAAAAAATATTGGAAGGGAAAAAATACAACTATCTACATGGGATAGTCGACCAAATTTAGATTTTCCAGATAAGCATTTTAAATTGATCTACGGATTGCAGTGTATTTATTACAACCTAGATATCGCTGACGTAATTGATGAAATCTACAGATGTTTGGATGTAAGTGGTGTTTTTTGCTTTTCTTTTTTCTCTACCAGACATGACTATTATAAGTATAGCAACGTTATAGAAGAAAGGGATTTGTATTGTGTGAGGGAGTGGTCTGATGATCACCCTAGTTATAGAATTAGAGGCGCAAGGTTAGTGGCGCCAAAATCAGAAAAGCATTTAAAAGATATGTTCCATAAATTTTCAGAAGTTAGAGTTTTTACGGAAGAAACTGACTTTTCACCATTATTCTCAAGCATGTGGTATGTCTATGGAAGAAAATAAAAAAATAAACGTGCGCTTAATGTTTTTCTGGTTTCTTTGAAAACGGAAACTGATTTAAATATTTAATCCTTATGCGCAAAAACATTCCTAAAATTTTGTACGATGATTTGTTTTTTTATCCAGTCACCAGTCAGAATATAAAACTTGGTTGGCTCGATTGGATGAATGATAAGAGAGTAGTTGAATTTTTGTCCGCAGAGTCAAAAAGTTATAGCGAGAGAGACTTAAAGGAATATCTTGAACATCATGATTCTCTTGTTTTTTTGGGGTGTTATTGTGCCGCAACTAATATCTATTTTGGTAATTTGCGGATTTATAAGATTTCATCTCAGCTTCTTTCGTTTGGCAGACTGATTGGAAATCCTAGTTTCAGAGGGTGTGGTTATGGTAAGAAATTGACAGAAGTTGCTATTGATTTGTGTTTTAATTGGTTCGGTGGGGACCGCATTTTGGTCGGTAATAATAAAAAGAATATAGCTTCTGCGTTATCTAAGGTTCGTGCTGGGTTTTCTAAGGCTAGTACCCCTCAAATGATAGAATGGGGTTTTGAGCCAAAGGCGGAAGAAGAATACTTCTATTTGGATAGAGATAAATTCGTTCAAGCAGGAATTAATGAGTGACTAATTTAGCTCTGGGTACAGTGCAATTTGGAACTAGTTATGGGGTCTCTAATAAGTCCGGACAAACTCCATTTAATGAAGTAAAAAAAATTCTTGCACTGGCAAAAGAAAATGACATTAATATTTTGGATACTGCAATTGCTTATGGTGACAGCGAGGCTGTCCTTGGTAAAAGCGGCGCTGAAGATTTTAAAATCATTTCCAAACTCCCTGAGGTTCCGGATGATTGTCAAGATATTGCGCATTGGGTTAATAATGAGATTCACAAATCGTTGGAACGACTCAGAGTAAAGAGGTTGTATGGTGTTTTGCTCCATCGCCCGGCTCAACTGCTTGAGCCTATTGGGTTTGCGTTGTACGACGCGTTACAAGGCATCAAAGAGCAAGGCATCTCCCTGAAAATTGGGGTTTCAATATACGAGCCTGTCGAGTTAGATGCGTTATTTGATATTTATTCGCTTGATATTGTTCAGGCGCCGTTGAACATTCTTGATCGCACTTTGGTGGAGTCTGGTTGGGCTAGTCGCTTGCATACTGCTGGTGTCGAGGTGCATGCTCGTTCGGTCTTTCTGCAAGGACTATTACTATTACCGCCTGAAGAGCGCCCAAATAAATTTAACCGATGGAACAATGTGTGGCGTGTGTGGGATGGTTGGTTAGAACAAGAAGGGCTAAGCCCTTTGCAAGCTTGTCTAAGGTATGTCGCACATCTTTCACAGATTGATGCTGTCGTTGTTGGTTCTAATACAGCTGCTCAACTCATCCAGATCATAGAAGCCGTAGAGGGTGAGTTACATACCTTGCCCGAATTCCCAAGACTGAAGGATAAAAGATTGTTTAACCCAGCTAGTTGGTATCAATTATGAATGTCGTCGCTATCGTTCAAGCGCGCATGGGCTCTACTCGTTTGCCAAATAAGGTAATGAAGTCAGTTGGGGGTGTGCCTTTGATTGAATTATTGCTGACCCGCTTGGACAAGTCCATTGAGATCAATCAAATTGTTTTAGCCACATCGACTGATGAGCGAAACAAACCATTGTTAGAACATGTTCAGAAGCTGGGCTATACCTGCGTGCGCGGGAGCGAGAGTGATGTACTCAACCGCTATCTTGTTGCTGCCCGGCAAGCTAAGGCGGATGTTGTTGTGCGAATTACCGGTGACTGCCCGCTGATTGATCCTGCTTTGGTTGATAAGTGCATTGCTAAGTTTAAAGCTGAAGGGGTAGATTACCTAAGTAACACCCAACCTCCAACTTATCCAGACGGTTTGGATATCGAAGTGTTCTCCATTAAGGCGTTGGAGCAGGCAGGTCGTGAAACTCTTGATCCGTTCGACCTGGAACATGTGACTCCGTATTTGCGCAAATCGGGCTTGTATAAAACCAGCGCTATGAAGCATAACGAGGATCTTTCGTACTTGCGATGGACAGTGGATGAGCTTGCTGACTTTGAAGTTGTTCATAATGTTTTTGCGCATTTTGCCCCCAGAATCCATTTTTCTTGGGATGAAGTTTTGGAATTGCAACGTAGCCAGCCAGAACTTTTTGCAGCTAACCACAAAATCACTCGAAATGAAGGAGCAGTTATGGGAACTGGTCAAAAACTCTGGAAGCGAGCCAAGTTATTTATTCCTGGCGGCAATATGCTTCTTTCCAAGCGTGCCGAAATGTTCCTGCCTGACAAGTGGCCGGCATACTTTAGTAAGGCTAAAGGTTGCCGAGTGTGGGATTTAGATGGCAATGAATACATCGATATGTCGATCATGGGTATAGGCACCAATACTTTAGGTTATGGTCACCCCGAGGTGGATGAGGTTGTCATGAGGACGGTTCAGGCAGGGAATATGTCCACACTAAATTGCCCAGAAGAAGTTTATCTTGCAGAGAAATTAATTGAGTTGCACCCATGGGCTGATATGGCTCGTTTTGCTCGCTCGGGTGGTGAAGCCAATGCAATTGCGATTCGTATTGCCCGTGCTGCATCTGGTAGAGACAAGGTCGCGATTTGCGGCTATCATGGTTGGCACGATTGGTATTTGTCGGCAAATTTGGGCAGTGATGAGAATTTGACCGACCACTTATTGCCAGGCCTTGATCCAAAGGGAGTCCCGCAAAACTTGCGAGACACTGTGTTTCCTTTCAGTTATAACAATTTCGCTGAGTTGGAAAATCTTGTCAATTCGCATGATATTGGCGTAATCAAGATGGAAGTGATGAGGAATATGGAACCTGAAAACAACTTCCTTCAAAAGGTGCGTAAACTTGCTACCGATCGCGGCATCGTATTGATTTTTGACGAATGCACTTCGGGTTTCCGTGAAACCTTTGGAGGTTTACATAAAAAGTATGGCGTTGAACCAGATATGGCAATGTTTGGTAAGGCATTAGGTAATGGCTATGCCATCACTGCAACGATTGGTCGAAAAGAAGTGATGGAAGCAGCGCAATCGACCTTTATCAGCAGCACTTTCTGGACCGAACGCATTGGACCGTCTGCGGCCTTGAAAACCTTGGAAGTAATGGAGCGTGAAAAATCATGGGAAAGGATCACCAAGACAGGTCTAGAGGTTTGTCAGGGTTGGCAGAATCTTGCTACGAAGCATGGACTGGAGCTTGATCATTGGGGCCTGCCAGCGCTCACAGGCTTTACGATTAAGAGTGAAAATTCCTTAGTGTATAAAACACTTATCACTCAAGAAATGTTAAAGAAAGGATACCTTGTTGGAAATAGTGTTTACGTTTGCACAGAACATTCACAAGAAATATTAAATGGGTATTTTGATGCGCTTGATCCAATTTTCGGTTTGGTTCATGAGTGTGAGTTAGGTCGAGACGTAATGTCACTTTTGGATGGTCCAATATGTCACGCTGGATTTAAGCGGCTTAATTGAGGTTGATGTGTCTGAGGCAGTTAAGATAAATGGGAAGGCTATGGATTCGGTCTTTCTCCCTATATCGTTGCTGAGATGTCGGGTAACCATAATCATGATATCAATCTAGCGTTCAAGATAATAGAAGCAGCAAAACTAGCTGAAGCAGATGCTGTAAAGCTTCAAACTTATCCTGCAAGTAAAATTAGAATCAAGGTTTTTTCCTCTCCCTTTGATGCAACCGTAGTAGATTTTCTTGAGGAGATTGATGGTCCACGCAGATGTAAAAGTTAACCCTTGTTTTGATGCTCAAGTATCGATATTAAACTCGAATTTACTGGAACAAGGTTTGGGTTAAATTCAGATGCTTTTTTGATCAAAAGGTAATTCAATGACAACTATTAATAAAATTGTTTTTATTTCTGAGGTTTCTGGACGGGACATTATAGGAAGATGTTATATCTCACAGTTACTAGCGGAGCGATACGGAGTCGATTGTTATCTTTTAGAACAAGAAATGGCGAGAAATTTACCGTATACATTTTGGAAGAGTACCATAATTATTGATAAAGCGGCTTCAAAAAATAGAGGTAGAGAAAAATTTTATAAAAAAATAAAGAAAAATAAAAACGTAATAATTATGGTGGAAGATGAGGAGCAACAAAGTATCTTAACTAATAGAAACACCTTTGTTTCATTTAGAATTTCGAATGAAACATTAAAAAAGATAGATAGATACTTATGCTGGAATTCAAAAATATTAATGACTATTAAGGCCAATTTTTCTAACTTCTCAGATTTATTCTATTTGTCGGGATCTTCGCGATATACATTTTACAAAGAACACTCATGGGAATTAGAAAAAAAATCATATATTCTATTGAATTCAAATTTCTCACTTTTATCTAACTATGAAAGCGTAGAAAAATATTTAGATTTTAGATCTAGTCTATCCAATATCACGCTTGACCATGTCCAGATTGAGGGATACAAAAAATCATGGCAGGAAACGGTCTATCGGTTTAGAAAATTTATTTTCATCGCTAGGGAGTTAACTAGAAAAAAGTATCCCATACTGATTAGACTTCATCCAAGCGAAAAAATTAAAAATTTTAAAAAAGTATTAAAACAAGAGAATGCAATGGATTTATGCAGGTATATATCCATTTCAGATGAATTGCTACCTGAGCAGTTAAAGTACGCACACTTGTTACTACACTTTGGTTGTAGTAGTGCTTATGAGGCCAATCTAATGGGTATACCGGAAATAAATTTGCTCAATAGGGATCTAGATTATGAATACCTAGAAAAAATAATTGATGAAAAATCCGAGCCTGATGAAAGTTTAAGTAATACAAATGATTATTTATATAATGATGGCGATTTACTAAACTCTAATGTATATGTATCTAATTTTGAAGGTTATGATTTTAAACATGCAAAAACATTTAACATAAATACGCGTATAAGTTTTGTACTAGCCGAAGTTATAGCAAATTTGAAGATGTATTTTAACATTGTGTACATGTTTGTGTTTTCAAGTGGGTCAAGACCCAAAACAAGAAGAGATAAATACAAATTGGGTCACTTGGAAAAGTATATATACAAATATAATGTTAGAGATATTAAGTTGATAAGGCGGGGTAGTGTTTTATATGTTAAAAAATAAAAAACTTTTTCTTCGCCCAAGTCAATATTTCTTATTTATTTTTTATATTTCAATAAGGTGCTATTTTATATGAGCGCTCGCACTAGGCTTTTTAAGGCGGAAGGTAGGGAGTATTTTTATATACAAGACGGTAGGATGAATTTAGTTTCTACTAATGACTCTATTTGGATTTTTGGCGATATTTCTAAATATTATGATGGCCACTCCTTAATAACTAACAAAGAGGTTGTACTCAAGACTATATTTGATAATCCAAAGAATGTTAGGTATTTACTAGGGCAAGCTTTTGTTGTTACCAATAACGACGGCGTCGAGATTATTACCTCCGCATCATCACCATTGATCTACGTTGATACGAAAGATGATGGATGTTGGGTTTTTTCTCAAGATGAGAGAAGCTTTAATAATAGACCGATACCCCTTAAAGATACTGGATTTACCCATCAAATTCTCCTTAGAAAGGGAGAGGATTCAATTTTTTATGATTCAGTGATTAGTATTCCGCCTTTGAGGATATTAAATATTTATAAGAAGAAGCTGTCTTGGCGTATAAATCTTTCACTATTTGACTCTTCGCATAATATTTGTGAAATAGATGAGGTTTATTCTGAGGTAAAAAAAGTAATTTCAGCTTACACATTAACAGTTGATAGAAAAATTGGTTTGTTATTTAGTGGCGGTGTTGACTCTTTAATAATGTCTTTATTGACAGATAAAACTGACTCATATTTTTATTTTAACTATAACCCACATTATGATCTTGAAATGAAGTTGGCAAGGGAGTTTGCAAAAAAAAATGGACGTAATCTTACTATCATAAATAGAGATTCTTCATTTAATGCTGAAAATTTTATTTCGTATGCTAAGAAAATTTACCCGGCCACAATACCTTATAAAATGAACTTCGGGTGGAAGGATCCTTCGGAAGTTGATCTCATTCTCAGTGGCCAGAATGCTGATACTTTTATTTATGGAGACTCTTTTTCGAACAGCAGTCTGAGGGGGTTGTGTGGTAGAACTTTGTCACGTTTAAAAAGTATTAATAAAAGGTTGTTTTATTTTATCTTCTCAAGGACAATGATTACAGGTGAGAGTGCGAAAATCTTGTTTGCAGATGTCTTCAATAATACGTCTAATGAGCATTTGTCAGTTCGTTTGTCTGACTTAGTTAGGTTATTGATTCGTTATAAATTTTCAAAATTTGACTCAATAAAAAGTCACTCATACCATGATTTTACAAATATTGATGGAATTTCAAGCACTAAAAAACTTTCAATTCTTCAATGGATTAAGATTATTAAAATTATCAAGATATTGCCGAATGTCGTTCAAAATGCGCATCTTGTTTCCTCTTTTACAAATGTTCAGCGTTTATTCCCTTATTCTCAAGCAGCTGCCATAGAAAAGGCATTTTGGTTTAGACCGCCATTTTCAATCATATTAAACCCGAAATCACCTAGTTATATATTTTGTAAGAAAAATGGTGTGAATTATTTCTCACATGTTGACAAGATTAATAAATGTTTAGACTCGCTGAGTATAAAGGCTCGTATGAGGGACGACTCAAAAATTATATCTGAAGTATATTTGGGTCTAAGTGCAGTTTGTGAAAAGTACAAAATATGTCATTTGCTTTCTGATGCAACATCAACACAGGAGCAATTACAAGAACTCCGACGCATTAATTATTATCTTTTTACTAATGGGTAAGATCAATAGTTTTGATCTAATATAAAAAATTGAAAAAAAGAATAACTATTCTTCATATCTGCACAGAGGAAAAGAAGTCTAAAGGTTTTGGTGGTGGCGTAGGCGGTATAAATAACTATAGCCGACGGTTGCTGGAACTCCAGACTGATTTCTCAAAGTGTTCTCTTAAGTTAAGGTTTTCTTATTTCTCGCATCCGTGGGGCTGGCCTAGGTTTTTGTTTCCCTTTGAATTAATCACGAGATTTTTTGTTGACTTAGTGAGTTTTTTGATTGGTTATATTCGCACAAGACCAGATATTGTACACATACATGGTCAATATTGGCTCTCAATATATAGAGAGGTGTTCTATTCCTTATTTTTAAGAGTTATGGGCGTACCATATATCTATGAAATGCGCGCAGGAGCTGCTTTGATATTTTATAAAAAGTCTTCTTTAAACAAAGGCATGATCCAATATATTGCCAAAGGGGCTCGAGTAAATTTATTGCAATCGCCAAGCCAGGTTACTACATTCAAATCTTTAATCCCCAACGTTCATTTCGGTCTCTCGCCTAATTTCGCTGATAAACAATTAACGAAGTTAGCTCTGTCGGTCCCGCAATTCATTACTAGAGAAAAATTGTGTGTTTATGTAGGTTATGTTTCTCCATATAAAAATGTTCAGTTAATTAAATTATTAGCTGAAAATAATAGAAGTTACCAATTTGTACTTATTGGCCAAATTGATGAGAAAGAGACTATAAGACCCTCTAAAAATTTACACTTAGTTGGACGTCAAGATAGATCATACATTTACAATATTATGATGCGTGCTAGATTTTTTGTTTTTCCATCGGCAATGATAGGTGAGGGAATGTCCAATGCAGTGGTGGAGTCAATTTTTCTAGGTGCGACTCCTATTTTATATAAAGCGGATGTTCTAAAGGAATATTTGCCACCATCACTTTTCTGTGATTCTTGGGAAAATCTAGATTTAGATTGTGTTGACGCAATTTCTGACTCAACTCGCCAGTCCTTTGTTAAAGATTACAGCGCGAATATGCAGCTTGATTTTCTAAAAAATATTTACAATGAATTTGACTATGTCAGATAAACAAGTAATTTTTATACTTGCAATGCCTAAGAGTGCATCATCTACTCTCGTCGAGGCGCTCTCTAAATATCTTCTTTTACCTATTAAAAATAATGAATTTAGGACTCGTTTACGCAGTTATGAGCGAAAAAAGCTTTTAAGCAATATCTTTAATGTATTTGTTTCCCCATTCCCCACTCTTGCACATTGGCATTCTGATGTCGCTTATAGTAAGCAAGCATATGAATATGCATTTGAAAATCTTGCGCCAGGTATCTATAAAATCCATTTACCATACCTTGAGTTGGTAAATCTCCATATTGATAAATATAAATTCATTGTTCAGAGACGTGATCCATCAGATGCCGCATCCGCATACCTTCGTGGTCATGAGTCCAAGGTCTATCCATGGCGGCACCCATCCAATTCTGGGGATCCTAAAACTCTCGACTTAGTGCGAAGTGAGCTTGTTAGTTTTGATAACAGAATGTTGTCTTTGGCTAATAAGTTGTCTTTGCCGATTATAGACTTTAAGAAAAATATCCTTGGATCAAATTTGAGTGAATTATGCAGCTATATTGGCGGAAAGGAAGATTGCACGCGACTAAGATTGGGGAAGTTTAGATACTCTAGGTCAAATCCGTCAAAAAAATTTAAAGAGGGAATATTTTTCGGTAACTTTATGCCCTTAAGACTAATGTATAAATTTTTTGGAATGAGGATTACACGAATCATAATGTTACTATTGAATAAGGCCTAGTTGTGATTCTAGTTAGAAGAATATTTCTTTCTGGGTCTTTGTTTTTTATGTTTGCCGGATCAATATTTCAGTCGATTTCTAGCGCTTATTTTTTACTGAATATTCCTCGAAAGATTGTGGTGCAATATATAGTAGCTTCTCTATTTATATATGCGACGGTTATTTTTTCTGTTGTGACCGTAGGTGTAGGCGATGAGTTTTATATACGAAGTCTAATAGCATCTTTTTCCTTGGCATATTTGTTTTTTTGTGCAATGGGGTTTATTAAGCAGAAAAAATTCATTCCTGAAGATACTTATTTTTATGTAATAGTTTTTTCTGCTTTGACACTTTTGGGCTGGCATTACTTATATCTTGATGCCACTTATTCCAAAAGATTAGGTTTGCTATTTGTTGAATCCCCGAGTGCTGGGGCACATCTTCTTGGTCTGATTTGTGGTGTAAATCTATTTTTGTCTAATTTGTTTATTAATGACCGAACTAAATTTTACATTGCTATTTTTGTGATTAGTTTTCTCGGACTTTTAACTTCAAGCAGGGGATTTATCTTATTTTCTATAATATTTTTATTTACTAATCTAGTAAAAAATCCTCGTCACATAGTTTACTTCATAATTATGGGCTTATTTTTTATAGTTGTTAACTTTTATCTAGAGCAAGATATCTTGTTTAAGAGGTTCTTTTGGGATACTTCCTTCGATCAGCGGTTTATGAGAATTTTTGACGCGTTCAATTATTCTGCCCAGAAGTATTTTACACCAGGGGTTTTGGAGGGGAGGCCGGGTTGGTTTGAAAGCTCGCATTTGTCAATACTGGCTGATTTTGGTATTTTTGGGTTTTCTCTTGTTCTTTTATCTATGTATGGAATGCTCGTTAGAAAAAAATATCTTACTTGTTTAGTAATTTCAACTGCAATGGGTATTTCAGATTTTTTTTATACCCCTTCTGGAATTTTAATCATTTCTTTGATATTTTACTTAGACGATTTTGTTTATCAACATAGTCCCCCTTGATTGTACAAGTGATCTTAACAATTACTGTAAAGACGATTTATTTTTTTGTTGTATTGCATTGTAAAATATTAATTAATAGGACCAATAAAGTAGTAATATGAAATTAGTCATTCTCGCCGGCGGACTTGGCACGCGCCTTGCCGAAGAAACATCCGTAAGACCAAAACCCATGATAGAGATAGGCGGAAAACCTATCCTTTGGCACATCATGAAAATATATTCCAACCATGGGGTAAATGACTTTATCGTTTGCTGTGGCTATAAGGGTTACTTCATTAAAGAATATTTCGCTAATTATTTTCTACATCAATCAGACGTCACATTCAGCATGAAAGATAATTCGATGGAGGTTCATAGGCGCCGCGTAGAACCATGGACTGTCACCCTTGTGGATACAGGTGATAACTCAATGACGGGTGGAAGATTGCGCCGTGTAGCCAGTTATTTGCAAGGTGAAAAATCCTTCTGCATGACATATGGAGATGGTGTGTCAGATGTGAACATCTCGGATCTAATTCAGTTCCATAAAAAACATGGAAAAGATGCCACTCTGACTTCAGCCTATCCCCCTGGTCGATTTGGCGCCCTAAATTTTGATGGTGACCAGATAACAAACTTCAAAGAAAAACCAAAGGGCGATGGCGCAATGATTAATGCTGGTTTCTTTGTTCTTTCGACCAATGTACTTAGTCGCATCTCCGATGATGATTGTATTTGGGAGCAAGAACCACTTAAAGGCTTAGCAGCGGATGGGCAATTAATGGCTTTTAAGCATGATGGTTTTTTTCAGCCTATGGATACGCTAAGAGATAAACAATATCTAGAAGAGCTTTGGATTAATAATCAGGCTCCTTGGAAATCATGGGATGATTGATA
>Ga0181572_10001229_pt1 | contig 18701 bp, 17 predicted proteins | sample 101ome_26_FD_133004 | JGI IMG/M metagenome (GOLD analysis project Ga0181572, IMG submission 133004) | Coastal salt marsh microbial communities from the Groves Creek Marsh, Skidaway Island, Georgia - 101408AT metaG (megahit assembly) | ecosystem: Environmental > Aquatic > Marine > Intertidal... | reverse complement strand
TCCATCACAGAAGTTGAAATTGCAACTTGGCTCGTTCAAGATGGAGACTATGTAGAAAAAGACCAAGCTATTGCTGAGGTGGATTCTGACAAGGCTACTCTTGAACTTCCTGCAGAGGCTAGCGGCGTTATCACGCTCAAGGCTGAAGAAGGAGATGCAGTAGCCGTAGGTCAGGTGGTGTGTCATATTGATACTGCCGCCGCTGCCCCTGAAGGAGTAAAAGCTACAGCTGCAGCACCATCGACCCCAGCACCATCAACTCCTGCTGTTGAGACAGCTGCTCCTGCTGCACCTAAAGCCGAGACGTATGCTTCAGGGACCCCTTCTCCGGCAGCGAAAAAACTAATGGATGAGAAAGGTCTTGATGCACAACAAATCACAGGTACGGGTCGCGATGGTAGAATCACCAAAGACGATGTAGTGAACGCGAAGGTAGCCATGGGAGCCGTTTCGCCAGATGCGAACCGCAAAGAGACCCGAACAAAACTCTCTATGCTGAGAAGAAAGGTAGCAGAACGCCTTGTGTCAGCAAAAAATGAGACAGCGATGTTGACCACCTTTAATGAGGTAGATATGTCAGCGGTTTTTGAGCTTAGAGCTCGATATAAGGATGCCTTCAAAGAGAAACACGATGTAGGATTGGGCTTTATGTCATTCTTTACCATGGCGGTTATCCGTGCACTTAAGGAGTATCCGGCCGTAAATTCAATGATTGACGGTAAAGAAATGATCAGCTACGATTTTTGTGACATCAGTATCGCTGTTTCAGGTCCAAAGGGCTTAATGGTGCCGGTTATTCGCAATGCAGAAGAGTTGACTTTTAAGGGTGTTGAGAGCGAGGTAAAACGCCTTGCCTTGCGTGCACGAGATGGACTGATCACAGTAGATGAGATGACCGGAGGAACCTTTACCATTTCTAACGGAGGAGTCTTTGGTTCAATGTTGAGCACACCTATTATCAATCCGCCGCAGAGTGCCATCTTAGGAATGCATAACATTGTGGAACGTCCTATTGTTAAAAATAAAGAGATCACAATCGCCCCTGTCATGTACCTGGCGCTTTCGTATGACCACCGTATTATAGACGGGCGTGAATCGGTTGGGTTCTTGGTAGCCGTCAAAGAAGCTATTGAAAATCCGGTTGAATTGTTAATGAATGGTGACATTAAAAAGGCTCTTGAACTCTAAATGATCGTCGATACGCATATTCATCTCTATTCAGAAGAATTTGCGCAAGACGCACACGAACTAATCGCTCAAGCCCGAACACTGGGCGTTGAGCGATTTTTTCTTCCAGCAATCGATGCCTCGTATTACGATGCCATGAAGGCCTTGAAGACGGCGTATCCAGAACAAGTGTATCTTATGGCGGGCCTGCATCCTACCCATGTGAACGACACGGTTGAAGACGAGCTAATCAGGGTAGAAAAAGAATTGAATGAAGGCTATGCCGTCGCCATTGGTGAAATTGGGATAGACCTTTACTGGGATACTTCAACGCTAAATCTTCAGCAATACGCCTTTGAGAAGCAAGTGAATTGGGCTCATGAGCGTAATCTCCCTATTGTGATTCACTGCCGTGAGGCCTTCGACGAGATTTTTGAGGTATTAGAGCGTCTCCGTGAAAAGGGAGTTGCTGTTAAAGGTATTCTGCATTGTTTTACCGGAACCTTGGCACAGGCAAAGCGGGCTATTGACCTTGATTTATTATTAGGTATAGGAGGGGTAGTGACTTTCAAGAACGGAAAAATAGACACCTTCCTTTCAGAGATTGATATCGAACATATCGTGTTAGAGACAGACGCTCCTTATCTAGCCCCTGTACCGCATCGCGGAAAGCGCAACGAACCTTCTTATATCTATAGGGTAGCCGAAAAGGTGTCTTCTTGTTATGGTCTTTCGATAGAAGAAGTTTCAATGCAAACCACGCGGAATGCTTTTGAGCTATTTAAGGTTCAATGAGTATGCGCAGATCCATATTGATTATTTATACCGGTGGGACGATTGGTATGCAAACCGGCGCTTCTAATGAAGGATTGGTCCCTGTGCACTTTAGCGACTTGATCCGAAATCTACCCGAATTGAGTTTGTTAGATTGTGATATTGATCATCTAACCTTAGAACCACCAAAGGATTCTTCATCCATTGAAGCTGACGATTGGTGGAGGTTGCGCCAAGTGATTCTTGAGAACGCAGAAACCTATTTCGGCTTTGTGGTACTTCACGGAACGGACACCATGAGTTTTTCGGCCTCCATGCTGAGCTTTTTGTTGCTCAATCTCAAAAAACCTATCGTCTTTACGGGTTCTCAGCTTCCCTTAGGGACCCTTAGAACCGACGCTAAAGAAAACCTCATTACTGCCATTGAGATAGCATCTGCAATACACCAAGGGGTCCCCTTGCTTCAAGAGGTGGCCATTTATTTTGAATACACCTTGTATCGTGCCACTAGAAGTACGAAGGTAAATGCTCATCATTTTAAAGCTTTTGACTCTCCAAATTATCCATGGCTCATGCGTTCAGGAGTGCACATGGAAATTCAGCACGATCTGTTGCTCAGACCCACGGCAGTTTGGAGCGATGAATTCGAACATAAGACACTTAAAAAGTCTATCTATATGTTAAAATTGTACCCTAATATTCCTGACGCTTTTTTTGAAATGGAATTCCCAAATGCTGAGGCTTTAATCCTTGAAACCTTTGGGTCTGGGAATAGCATGGAGCGGCCGTCACTCATCTCATATTTGAAACGAGCCGCTGAACAAAAACTGCCAATCATCAATGTTTCTCAGTGTTTAGGCGGTGGAGTAGAGATGGGAAGGTATGCTTCGAGCAACATTTTTGTTTCAACCGGGGTGATCAATGGCAGAGACATGACCACCGAAACGGCCTTGGCAAAGGCTCATTATTTGGCCGCCCTTGAAACCCCTTATTCGGACTTCAAATTGCGATTCGAGACCCCCTTATGCGGTGAAATTTCGGTAAAATAATTCTATCACCTTTTCTAGGTCTTTTATTTTTTGTTTCTTGGTGCTCGCTTGCAAAAGCTCAAATCAATAATTTTTTATCTTTAAACCGTTACTAACAAATTTTAAGTCTTTAAAAAATGAAAAGATTAACCTTAACTCTAGCTACAGCTGGAATGTTCATTTTTGGTACAGCATCTGCTTCTGCTGCTGTTTTACAAGAAGAAGCTGCTGCTTCTAAAGGATTTACTCAAGTACTAAAAGAGCAATTTATTCAAGGGGGACCTGCCTTTATGGGTATCGTACTTCTTTGTTTAATTCTTGGTCTTGCCGTTGCTATTGAGCGTATTCTATACCTCAACATGGCTACAACCAACACTGTTGCTCTAAGAGAAAAAGTAGAACAAGCTTTAGCCGAAGGTGGTGTAGAAGAAGCAAAATCAGTTTGTAGAGATACTAAAGGCCCAGTTGCTTCAATTTTCTACCAAGGTCTTGAGCGCGCTGGAGACGGAGTTGAGGCTGCAGAGAAAGCTGTTGTTTCTTATGGAGGTGTTCAAATGGGACAACTCGAGAAAAACGTTTCATGGCTATCTCTATTTATCGCAATTGCTCCCATGCTTGGGTTCATGGGTACGGTAATTGGTATGATCCAGGCCTTCCAAAAGATCGCAGCTGTGGGTAACCTTTCAGCATCACTTATCGCTGGAGATATTCAGGTGGCTCTTTTGACTACAGTATTTGGTCTGATCACTGCGATTATCCTTCAAATTTTCTACAACTACATTATCGCTAAAATCGATGCTATTGTAAACGATATGGAAGATTCTTCGATCTCTCTAATCGATATGTTAGCTACTGTTAAGAAATAATTTAGTAGAACTCTCAAAACACGAAATCATGCACAGAATTATTAAAATTGTTCTCATAGTGCTAGGAGTGCTTTCGGCAGTTCTATGGTCAAGTCTTCCAGAGGCTGACATGCCGCCTTCTGAGGCTATCCAAAGTGTACCGATGGATCTTATGTTCAAAGTAGTATTCTTATTACTACTGGTGGCTACAGCCGCTTCATTGTTCTTTGGTCTTAAAAAGACGTTCACTTCTCCTGGAGGGCTCATGAGAATTCTTAAAACCGTTGGTTTTGCCGCAGTGCTTACAATTGTAGGGTATGCTGCAGCTGGCGGAGAAGAGCAAGTGGTAGAGGCTGTTCAGACTGAACGTGGTCTTTCTACTACTGTTGGAACAGTTAAAACAATCGGAACCCTTCTGAATATATTCTTCGGAATGGTAGTGATTGCTGTTGTTCTAATGGTCTTCCCAAGCCTTAAGCGTCTAATTGGAAAATAATTAAGCTATGCCTAGAAGAAAAGGAGCCCCAGAGGTAAATGCCGGGTCGATGGCCGACATTGCTTTCTTACTGCTTATCTTTTTCTTGGTGACGACCACCATTGAAACAGATGCAGGTTTAGATCGTATGTTGCCTCCTATTGAGCCGCCAGATACTGATGTAATTATTAAGCAGAAGAATATTTTTACGGTAAACATCAACAGAAACGGTCAGCTATTAGTTGAAGAAAAGTTGATGGACATCCAAGATCTTCGTGCTGAGGCTATTGCCTTTTTAGATAATGGAGGTAGTCCTTCTGGAACCCCAGAGTACTGCAACTATTGTAAAGGAAAGCGAGATGCCAGTTCGTCAGATAACCCGCAGAAAGCGATTATCTCATTGAAGAATGACCGTGAAACGCCATATAGTACATACATCACTGTACAGAATGAACTTGTTGCGGCCTACAATGATTTGAGAAATCGCGAATCTAAAAGGTTGTATGGACGTGACTTCACAGAGATGGAATCGGAGTATTTGAATCCTGAAACCCCTTCTAGCGTTCGTGATGAACTGAAGGAAAAAGTACAGCGTATTCAAGAGCTCTTTCCTCAGAAACTCTCTGAAGCGGAAACAAGTAAAATTTAACTTTTAAGACTAAGAGCGTCATGTCAAAATTTACAAAAAAGAAAGACGGAGATTTACCAGCGGTATCAACCGCTGCGCTTCCGGATATCGTATTCATGCTTCTCTTCTTCTTTAGGACGGTAACTACCATGAAAGACAGTTCACTCCTTGTAGAGAACATTCTTCCGAATGCCGATCAGACTAAAAAGTTAGAGAAGAAAGATCGTGTTATTTATATCTACGCGGGTAAGCCTACTCAAGAGTATTCGAAAACCTTTGGTGAGGAGCCTAAGATTCAGCTCAACGATAAGTTTGCTAATGTTCCTGAAGTAGGCCCATACATTCTTGCAGAGCGTGCTAAAAAGCCGCAAGAGTTACAGAATGTATTGACTACAGCTTTGAAAGTGGACAGAAACGCGAATATGGGTATCGTGATGGATATTAAGCAAGAGTTGCGCAAGGTAAATGCCTTGAAAGTGAACTATACTACCTATGAGGGTAACGCTTTTGCAAACTTGCAATAACAACTAGTAACGTGTTGTATAAAAAGCCTCGGTTCTGCCGGGGCTTTTTTTATAGGCTCCTTCGAAGGCGTGCTACGGGTAATTCTAGTTGTTCTCTATATTTAGCCACCGTTCTGCGCGCCACCTTATAACCTTTTTCTTTTAGAGCTATACCTATTTGATCGTCGGTCAGAGGACTGCTCTTGTCCTCAGTATCAATCAGTTCTTTAACTAAAGATTTTATTTGTCGGGTAGAAACGGTTTCACCCTCTGCATTGGTCATAGCGTCTGAGAAGAACGACTTGAGTAATTTTGTTCCATAAGGAGTATCGGCGTATTTGCTGTTGGCTACTCGAGAAACCGTGGAGATATCCATCTGAATCGCTTCTGCGATATCCTTAAGGATCATGGGTTTTAGATCTTGCTCATCTCCACTTAAGAAATAGTCCTTTTGATGATTGACTATGGCATTCATAGTAATTAACAAGGTGTTCTGACGTTGCTTAATCGCGTCGATAAACCACCTAGCCGCATCTAGTTTTTGTTTTACAAACTGAACGGTGTCTTTTTGTTCCTTGGTAGGTTTGCCATCTTGATACGTTCGTATCAGATCTTGATAAGATTTTGATACGTGAAGCTCTGGTGCATTGCGTCCATTTAAGAGTACCTCTATGGTGTCATTGTCAACCCTTATCGTAAAATCAGGAACGATGTAGGTGGTGGTTTTACTCTGTCCTGCAAAGCTTGCTCCTGGCCTTGGATTGAGCTTTTCGATTTTCTGTAAGGCTTCCTTTAGAAGGTTCTGATCGGTTTTGTGTTTGCTTAATAATTTCTCAAAATGCTTTTTCGAGAACAATTCAAAAGAATCCTGAATAACGGCTTTAGCCAGTTCGTTTGCTGGACTATTACTTTGACGTTCGAGTTGCAAGACTAGACATTCAGCGATGTCCCTAGCTCCAACACCAGCGGGATCCAATTGATGGATAATTTTTAAGGCCTCCTCAAACTGTTCCTTTTCAACCATGAGGTTCATGTGAAAGGCCATGTCGTCAATGAGGTCTTCTTCGGGTCTCCTGAGATATCCGCCTTCGTCAAGGCTGCCGATCAGGTATTCTGCAACTAAGAAAATACGCTCACTTATATCAAAGGTGCCAAGTTGGCTTATCAGATGCTGGTGAAAGGTTGTTCCTGCAGCATAAGGTATCTGTTGATCTTTAGACTCTTCTGGATAATTGGAGCTGGTTGTTTTATAATCAGGGATGTCGTCATCTGTAAGATAACTCTCCATGTCAAGCGTGTCGTTCTCCCGATCCTCCCACTCTTCTTCTTGCGATTCAAAGAGGTCATCGTTTTCTAATTCTTCTCTTCCATGCTCTAACGCAGGATTTTCTTCGATTTCTTGCTTCAACCGCTCCTCAAAGGCTAAGGTCGGTAGCTGAATCAGCTTCATGAGCTGAATCTGCTGCGGAGATAGCTTTTGGCTTAGTTTGAGTTGAAGTTGCTGCTTAAGCATGAACTACCTCTTTAAAATTCTGCGTTTTGGGGAGTCCTTGGATAAGGGATCACATCTCTAATATTCCCCATTCCCGTGGCAAACATGACCAGGCGCTCAAAGCCCAGCCCAAAGCCACTGTGAACGGCAGAACCAAATCTTCTGAGGTCGAGGTACCACCAAAGCTCTTGTGGATCTATACCCATGATGTTGATCTTTTGCTCCAACACCTCTAGACGCTCTTCACGTTGAGAACCACCGACGATTTCTCCAATTCCTGGAAAGAGCACGTCCATAGCGCGTACTGTTTTCTGATCTTCATTAAGACGCATATAAAAGGCCTTAATTTTCGCCGGATAATCAAAGAGTACCACGGGTGCATCAAAGTGTTTCTCAACTAGGTAGCGTTCATGTTCGCTTTGTAAGTCTGCACCCCACTCGGAGATAGGATATTTGAATTTCTTCTTCTGATTGGGCTTAGAGTGCTTTAGAATTTCAAAGGCCTCTGTATAACTCAAACGTATAAAAGGTTTGTTAACCACAAAGTTAAGCTTCTCTAGGAGACGCATAGGGCTGCGCTCTGCTTGTGGCTTCGTCTTATCTTCATCTTCAAGGCGTTGCTCTAAGAAGGTTAGATCTTCTTTGCAATGCTTTAGCATATAATCCAGTGTGTATTTGATAAAATCTTCGGCTAACTGCATCGTATCTTCTAGATCGTAAAAGGCCATCTCAGGCTCAATCATCCAGAATTCGGCAAGGTGTCTTGAAGTATTCGAATTCTCTGCTCTAAAAGTAGGACCGAAGGTGTATACCTTTCCGAGCCCCATCGCATAGGTCTCGGCTTCTAATTGTCCGGAAACGGTGAGGTGGGTGGTTTTACCGAAAAAGTCTTCGTTCTCTAGTTTGAACATTTCTCCGGCCCCCTCGGCATCTGAGCCGGTAATGATAGGAGTATTCATATAAAAGAACCCATTCTCATTAAAATAGCGATGCACCGCAAATGCTAGGGCAGATCTTACGCGCATAATCGCTGCAAAGGTGTTCGTTCTGATGCGCAGATGTGCTTTTTCTCTTAAGAATTCGAGACTGTGTTTCTTGGGTTGAATAGGGTACTTTTCTGGATCGGATCCGCCTAAAATTATTAGGCTAGAAACCTGAACCTCTACCGTTTGCCCTCTTCCTTGGCTTTCTACCAATTCGCCTTCAACCTTAATTGCCGTTCCCGTATGTATTGCATTTAGTACCGCTTCATCCAATTGCTCAAAATCAACTACACACTGAAGATTCGTCAGCGTAGAACCGTCGTTTAATGCTATAAAACGGTTGCTTCTGAATGTTCTTACCCAACCCATCAAAGTGACAGATTGGTTTATTGGACTTCGCTCTAAAAGTTCCTTTATCGTTTCAGGCTTATACATAATCAGGCAATTTTAGGGCTATAAAGATACATTTTGCCCTTGGCTTGTTTAGTCAATCGAGTCGACTTCTTTAGGTAGAATGTCAATTTTAGGTTGTTTCAATACCTTTTTGTTCGCGATACTTCTCTCTAAGGATAGCAATAAGCAAGGAAGCAGCACGAGGTTAGCGAGCATGGCTAGAAGAAGCGTAGCTGAGATTAATCCTCCTAAAGCCTTGGTGCCTCCGTAATTACTGATCATGAATACCGAGAACCCAAAGAATAGCACTACGGAGGTATAGAACATACTCACCCCTGTTTCCTTAAGCGCCGCAAAGACCGACTTTTTGATGTGCCAGTCGTTCAACACCAATTCTTGGCGGTATTTCGCCAAAAAGTGTATGGTGTCATCTACAGAGATTCCAAAGGCGATACTAAAGATGAGAATGGTAGAAGGTTTGATAGGGATTCCTACAAACCCCATAAGCCCTGCGGTCACTAGAAGGGGCAAGAGGTTCGGAATGAGCGAGACAATAATCATCTGATACGACCTAAACAGATAGGCCATAAATAAAGAAATTAGAATCACTGCTAATAGCAGGGATATCAATAGGTTATTAACCAGATAACGTGTTCCCTTTAAATACAATAAGGCTTTTCCGGTGATGCTTACGTTGTAGCGGTCAGAAGGAAAAATGCGATCTATAGACCGGTAGAGTTGTTCCTCTAGGATTTCCATTCTACTGGTTTTCACATCTTTCATCATGAGTGAAAGACGAGCAATTTGCTCTTTGTTGTCAACCATCGAACCTAAAAGATCTCCTTTGGATTCTGAATTGATGGGAGAGGTGATCGCACCCAAAATAAAATTGCGCTCTTGGGATGTTGGCAATTGATAATACCTGGGCAGACCCTTGTAGAAGGCTTGTTTGGCATATTTAATTACTGCAGATATCGATAAGGGCTTAGATAGCTCATCGTTTTGCGCAATTTCTTCTGATAAGCGTTCTATTCTATTGAGGTTGGCGGTGTTTAATGCTCCTTTTTCACGGCCAGTATCTACTAAGATTTCTACGGGTAGTATACCACTGAATTGATTTTCGTAAAACAGAATATCATCGTAAAAGTCGGTGTTCTTTGGAAGATCCTCGATGCGACTTCCGGTGATCTCGATTTGATAGATACCAATGATACTCAACGCAAGTAAGGCCACTGATGTTCCGTAGACCGCAATTCGATGATTCCGTACAATCCGCTCCATCGTAGAAACGAATAGGTCAATCCAAGGCGTATTCAGGTGCTGCAGATGCTTGTCTTGCGGCAGGGGTAAGTAGCTGTATATGATAGGAATGATAAGCAGTGAAAGGGCAAAAATTCCAAGGATATTTATGGAGGCCACGACTCCAAACTCTCTAAGTAAAGAACTGCTTAAAATGATAAAGGTTGCAAAACCTGAGGCCGTGGTAATATTGGTCATCAGAGTAGCGTTTCCGACTCGTGAAATGACCCGCATCAATGACCTAGCCTGATTTCCGTGTTTTTTGACTTCTTGCTGGTATTTATTGATCAAGAAGATACAATTCGGAATTCCGATTACGATAATTAAAGGAGGAATGAGTGCGGTGAGTATCGTAATCTCATACCCGAGCAATCCGATGATTCCGAATGACCAGCTTACTCCAATAAGTACCACAATCATTGAGATGAAGGTGGCTCTGAAACTCCTGAAAAAGAAGAAAAAGAGCAATGCGGTAACCAGTAAGGCGGCAATGACAAACAAGATCATCTCTCGTTTTAGGGTCTCTGCATTTCTTGTTTTGATATAAGGCATACCCGAGATACGCGCCTGAACACCTGATTCTCGTTCAAAGGTTTTGATCATTCCCTCAAAGTCGTTCAATATGAATTGGCTTCTAACCTTTGTATTGACAAGGTCGGGATCCATATAGGCGATCGTTCGAATCGCTAAGCTTTTAGGGTCGTATATGATGTTTTCATAAAATGGAAGGCGCTCGAAGAGGTGGTAAAGCTTTGATTTAGCGTTTTCATCACTTAATGCTTCTCGCGGATTGAATGGAGCAGTGGTGAGTTGCCCTGATTTTCCTTCCCTCACGATTTCATCGATATTATCCAGAGAGATCACCTTAGTGATTTCGGGGGCAGCTTCGAGTTGTTTACTCAATCGATTAAAGGCATTGAATGACTGAGCTGTAAAGAGGTCACGCCCTTCTACGGCAATCAAAATGGCATTGTCTTCTATGCCAAAGATGTCGGTGAATGCCTGATATTTTAGGATCTCAGGGTGATCGTTGGGTAGTACAGAAGTTTCAGCATTAGAGAACTTGACGTTGCTCCATTGACTGATAAAAAAGAGGGTAGTAATCACGATACCAACTACCCACGCGATACGGTTCCTGAGAATGATACGGGCTACTGCAGGCCAGAAACCTTCGAAGAATGCGGCCAGCTTTCCCATAGAATCACACCTTCATGATTTCTGACTCTTTTAATTTCAAAGCGTCGTCAATCTTGGTGATGAATGAATTCGTTAGCTCTTGCACATCTGCCTCGGCGTCCTTTAGAACGTCTTCGCTGATCTCAATTTTCTTAAGCTCTTTATTGGCCTCTTGACGTGCCGATCTAACACTGATCTTGGCGTCTTCAGATTCTGCCTTGGCCTGTTTCACGAGATCTCTTCTGCGTTCTTCTGTGAGGGGAGGAACGCTAATGATAATCAGATCACCGTTATTCATAGGGTTAAACCCTAGGTTTGAATTAATGATTGCTTTCTCGATTTCAGGAAGCATCGCCTTCTCCCAAGGTTGAACGGATAACGTTCGGGCATCAGGCGTATTGACATTGGCTACCTGAGAAAGTGGAGTAAGTGAACCGTAGTAGTCCACTTGAACCGTTGAGAGCATTACGGGATTTGCTTTTCCGGCTCGTATTTTGACAAAGGCTTTTTCTAGGTGGGTTATTGCCCCTTGCATTTGATCTTTTGCTTCTTCTAAAATGAGTTCAATTTCTTCGTTCATAGCATTAGAGGTTTACTTCTGTACCTACATCTTCTCCGGTAACTACTTTGAGTAGATTACCATCTTTATTCATATCGAAAACTACAATGGGTAATTCGTTTTCTTGACTCAAGGTGAAGGCTGTAGTGTCCATCACTTTTAGCCCTTTGCTGAGCACATCTTGAAAACTGATTTTATCGTATCGAATAGCGCTTTTGTCCTTTTCTGGATCAGCACTATAAATACCGTCTACACGTGTTCCTTTCAGGATAACATCTGCCTTGATTTCAATAGCCCTTAAGACAGCGGCAGAATCTGTGGTGAAATAGGGGTTCCCTGTCCCTCCGCCAAAGATGACTACACGCCCTTTCTCAAGGTGCCTCATAGCACGTCTACGAATGAAGGGCTCTGCCACTTCATCAATCTTGATAGCCGTTTGAAGTCTTGTTTCAACACCCTGGTTTTCGAGGGCGCTTTGTAATGCGAGACCATTAATTACCGTAGCGAGCATTCCCATATGATCTCCTTGAACCCGATCCATTCCTTGGCTCGCTCCCGATAGGCCTCTGAAAATATTTCCGCCACCAATGACGATAGCGACCTCAATGCCACGATCGATCACAGTTTTGATCTCGTTGGCGTATTGCTCCAGTCTTTTGGCGTCTATTCCGTACTGTTGGCCCCCCATTAGGGACTCTCCGCTAAGTTTGAGGAGGATTCGTTGGTAGCGCATTGCTATTTTATTCTAATTCAAAAGTACACAAAAAAGCCATCCTATTGGGATGGCTTTGGTTTTAACGATATGCAGCTCGGATTATCCTAGTGCTACTCTTTTAAATGAAGTAACACTTAAATTCTTGTTTGCAGACTTCACGTACTGATCAACACTCAATTTAGAGTCTTTGATAAAGTCTTGGTTGACAAGAGTGTTATCCTTGAAGAAACGCTTGATTTTACCTTTAGCGATATTGTCTAGCATTTCTTCGGGTTTACCTTCTTGGCGTAACTGATCTTTAGCAATTTCGATTTCTTTGTCGATAATCGACTGATCAACGCCTTCTTCGTTTAAGGATACAGGGTTCATAGCTGCAGCTTGCATCGCTACATCTCTTGCGATAACGTCTGCTTGATCTACATTAGCTGATAAACCTACTAGGGTAGCAATTTTGTTTCCGGCATGAATGTAAGATCCTACGAATGGAGCTTCTAGTACTTCGAATGCTCCAATCTCGATCTTTTCTCCGATAACTCCTGTTTGCTCTGTAAGTTTCTCTGAAACCGTAATTGATCCGTATGTTTTGCTCAAAAGATCTTCCAAAGAAGAAGCATCAAGGGCTAACTGAGCGAATTCATTTGCCATAGCTACGAAAGAGTCGTTCTTCGCTACGAAATCAGTCTCACAGTTTAGAGAGATCACGACACCTTTAGTCGCATCACTGTTTACAACAGCAATTGCAGCACCTTCAGAAGACTCGCGGTCTGCTCTGTTGGCTGCAACTTTTTGTCCTTTTTTTCTAAGGATTTCGATTGCTTTGTCAAAATCACCTTCTGCTTCTACTAAGGCTTTCTTGCAGTCCATCATACCGGCACCGGTAGACTTTCTTAATTTGTTTACATCTGCTGCAGAAATTGCACTCATATTAAATGGTATTTAATTCTTCTAAATGATTCGATAAAGATCTGGCCTTTAGATAAGACGCAGATTAAGCAAAGGTTATTCGCTTTTTATTTTTCGTCTTTAGCTTCTTTGGTCTCTTCAGCAGCAGTAGCTTCTTCAGAAACTTCCGCTGAATCCTCGATAGCCTCAACCTCTTCTGTTTCTTCAACAGCACCTTCGCTAGCGTCAAGTTTTTCAGCCTTACGTTCTGTTAATCCTTCGCTAATAGCTCCCGTTACACTTGAGAGGATGATTTCAATTGATTTACCAGCATCGTCGTTTGCAGGAATAACGAAATCAATATCTCTAGGATCACAGTTGGTATCTACCATTGCAAAAACAGGGATGTTTAAGCGCTGTGCTTCTTTCACCGCGATGTGCTCACGCATTACGTCTACGATGAATAAAGCTCCTGGAAGACGCGTCATGTCAGAGATTGAACCTAAGTTCTTTTCTAATTTCGCGCGTAGACGATCTACTTGAAGTTTTTCTTTCTTAGATAAAGTGTTGAACGTACCGTCTTTTTTCATGCGGTCGATTGCACTCATCTTCTTTACCGCCTTACGGATAGTGATAAAGTTGGTTAACATACCTCCTGGCCAACGCTCAGTGATGTAAGGCATGTTTACTGCAGAAACTTTTTCTGCTACAATTCCCTTAGCTTGCTTTTTAGTGGCAACAAAAAGAATCTTACGCCCAGAGGAAGCAATTTTCTTAAGTGCTTCATTCGCCTCTTCGAGCTTTGCAGCGGTTTTGTAAAGATTGATTACGTGAATTCCATTGCGCTCCATGTAGATGTAAGGAGCCATGTTTGGATTCCATTTTCTGGTGAGGTGACCGAAATGTACACCTGCATCAAGAAGTTGTTTAACTTCGACTTTTGCCATTTTTAATTTAGTTTACGTTCTGATTTAGCAATAGTCCGGTGGTCATTATTGAAAATCGCCCTGACTATTTAGATGCTAAACTAAACTGGTTATCACTATGTAAATTGAACACGAAGTGTTCGTCCCAATTTCGAGATTAACGTTTCGAGAATTGGAATTTCTTTCTTGCTTTTTTCTGACCGAATTTCTTACGCTCTACCATGCGAGGGTCTCTTGTAAGAAGTCCTTCTGGTTTTAGCGCAACTCTGAATTCTTGATCGATTTCGCATAGCGCACGAGAAATCGCTAATCTCAATGCCTCAGCTTGTCCAGTAATTCCTCCTCCGAATACTGATGCTTTCACATCGTATTTTCCGACTGTTTCAGTCAATTCAAAAGGTTGGTTTACTTTGTATTGCAATGTTCCTGTAGTAAAATAGCTATCAAGTGGTCTTTTGTTAATGGTAACAGATCCACTTCCTTCAGAGAGGTAAACTCTAGCTACAGCTGTTTTTCTTCTTCCTATTTTGTGTATTACTCCCATTACAGATTAGCTATTTGAGATCGTTTAAATTGATTTGAACTGGCTTTTGCGCTTCTTGATCGTGCGAGTCGCCTGCATATACTCTTAGGTTTCTGAAGAGTTCTGCACCTAATTTATTTTTTGGAAGCATCCCTTTTACTGCATTCTCGATGATGCGCTCAGGATGACTCTCAAAGAGTTCTTTTGTGGTTGTTTCGCGCTGACCACCTGGATACCCTGTGTGACGCAAGTACTTCTTGTCCGTTGCTTTTGAACCTGTCAACGCAACTTTTGAAGCGTTAATAATCACCACGTTATCTCCACAATCAACGTGAGGAGTAAAACTAGGCTTGTTTTTACCTCTTAAAATTGTCGCCACTTTAGAGGCTAAACGTCCCAAAATTTGCCCTTCAGCATCTACTAAAACCCACTGTTTGTCTACAGTGGCCGCATTGGCAGATTTGGTTTTATAACTTAATGTATCCACAGTTAATGAAATTTTATTCGCTACACGTTAAAACTAACGGGCTGCAAATGTACAATTATTCGTTTGAAATACAAATCGATAAAATGATGTTGCAAAACTTTAATGTGCTTCAAACCAGTTCGCCCCAATTCCGATATCTACCTCTAGCGGAACACCTAATTGTGCTGCATTTTCCATTTCTTGAACGACAAGGCTTTTGAGAAGATCTATTTCTTCGTTAGGACACTCGAAAACAAGTTCGTCATGCACTTGAAGCAACATCTTAGCCCTCAATCCATCTTCATGCAAGCGTCTGTCAACGGCGATCATTGCTTTTTTGATGATATCTGCAGCAGATCCCTGAATCGGGGCATTGACGGCATTACGCTCTGCAGCCGATCGAATCATTCCGTTTGCTGCATGAATGTCTTTTAGGTAACGTCTTCTTTTAAACAAGGTCTCTACATAACCGTGTTCTCTGGCGAATGCCACCTGATCGCTAATGTAGGCTCTAAGTTTAGGATAGGTAGCATAATAGGTTTCAATCAATTCTTTGGCCTCAGATCTACTCAAGGTCGTTTGATTGCTCAATCCGAATGCCGAAACTCCATAGATGATTCCGAAGTTAACGGTCTTGGCTTGGCTGCGCTGCTCGCGTGTCACTTCGGATAGGGGTACCCCGAAGACTCTAGAAGCTGTTGAACGGTGTATGTCTTCTCCTTTCTCAAAAGCTTCGATCATCGTGTCTTCTTTACTCAAAGCAGCAATGATTCTCAACTCGATTTGCGAATAATCTGCTGCAACCAGGGTCCATGAAGCGTCTGTTGAAACAAAAGCTTTACGGATAAGGCGTCCGTTGTTTGTTCGGATGGGGATGTTTTGAAGATTTGGCTGAACACTACTCAATCGACCAGTAGCGGCTACGGTTTGCATGAACTGGGTATGAATACGATTACTCTGTGCATTGACTTGTAAAGGAAGTGCCTCGACATAGGTATTTAAGAGTTTAGCCAGGCCTCGGTATTCTAAAATATCTGCCGCAATCTGATGCTCTTTTGCGAGCTCAGATAAAATTTCTTCAGAGGTAGCGTATTGACCTGTCTTCGTTTTCTTCGGCTTTTCAACCAGTTTTAATTTTTCAAAGAGAACAATTCCCAATTGCTTGGGAGAAGCAAGATTAAAGGTTTCGTCCGCTTGCGCGTAGACCGATTCTTCTAGAGCAGTGAGTTGCTTGCTAAAGGTCTCTTTCAAAGATTCAAGGTATTTTTCGTCCAGTGTAATACCATTGAATTCCATTCGGGCGAGTACGCGCAAAAGAGGGATTTCTAATGTAGTGTACAGATCGTGTAGTCCCCACTTCTCAAGCTCTGCATGGAGCAGAGGATACAAGCGTAGATTGAAATCGCTAAGACTGCAGAGGTACTCGGTTGCGTTTTCTGGTGCAATCGATTCGAGATCGGCGGTTTTTATGTTTTTGACCCCTAATATTTCTTCGGGTGTCTTTAAATCGAAACCTAGATAGCTTTTTACCAAGGTGCCGAAATCATGCCGCATGTCTGGGTTGATCAAGTAGTGCGCCAAGGTATTATCAAATAGCTCAGCACTCAGGTTGACCTCATGGCGACGCAGAATTTTTAGCACCTCTTTTAACTGGTGACCAATGAGCGTGACACCACCATTGAGGATTTCTTGGAGTTGCAACCAAAATTGTTTTTGATGCGGATCGTCGGATTTAATGGGAATGTAGAATCCTTTGTGCGTGTCCCAAGAAAGTGCTAATCCGATGAGCTTACCTTCCATCGCATGCTCTGAGGAATTCAGCAAGGCAATGCTTACCACCTTCTGATTTTGAAGTCCTTTAAGAAAAAGCTCTTGTGTTCTGGGGCTGTCTACGCGTTGATAGAGATGCCCTTTGTTAGAGGCGGATTCAGAGGTGTCTTGAACGTCGAAGAGTGAGAATTGTCCACTGCCTGCGGTATCAGAAGCGACAATGGTTTGTGCGGTACTATTCGAAGTAGCGGTCTCGGTACCCGAATCGTCTTTGGGAGCAAATATCTTATGAAATTGATCTTTAAGTCTTCTGAATTCAAGAGCGTCAAAGATGCGATCAAGCTCTTCTAGATGAGGTTCAGAGCGTATAAAAGACTTTGGATCGAACGAGACATCACAATCGATTTTAATGGTGGCCAATTGCTTTGAAAGAAGCCCTATTTCTGCATTTTTGGCAATGCGTTCTTTGAGCTTTCCGCTTAGTTCTTCAAGATTTTCTAGCAGGCCTTCAAGAGACCCATAGGCCTGAATAAACTTCTTGGCGGTTTTATCTCCGACTCCAGGAAGACCAGGGATATTATCACTCGCATCTCCCATCATCCCAAGGTAGTCGATCACCTGCTCTGGTTTTTCTACTCCGAAACGCTCTTGAACCTCAGGAATCCCCCAGATTTCAATGTCATTACCCATTCTTGATGGACGATACATAAAAACATTTTCGCTCACCAATTGACCAAAATCTTTATCAGGGGTAACCATGTAGACTTGGAAGCCTTGATCTTCAGCCTGCTTGGATAGTGTGCCTATGAGATCGTCTGCTTCGTAACCTTCTTGAACGACTATCGGAATATCCATTGCACGCAGCAGCGCCTCAATATGGGGGACTGCAAAACGTATAGGATCTGGAGTTTCTTGACGGTTCGCTTTGTAGTCTGCAAAGATTTCGGTCCGCTCGGTACTACCGCCTTTGTCGAAACACACACCAATGTATTCAGGCTGTTCACGCTTGATAAGATCGAGTAGGGCATTCATAAAGCCCATGATGGCTGAGGTGTCTTCTCCTTTTGAATTGACCCTTGGATTTTTAATCAGGGCGTAATAGCCTCTAAATATTAAGGCATAGGCGTCAACAAGAAACAGTCTCTTTACATCGGTCTTACTCATAGAAACAGGGTCAAGGAGATGCAAGATAGCAGAATTTTAACTCTAAGCGGTCGAGATAAATGGTACTTTTGCAGGATAAAAAAAGAGCTGTGTTTTACCTTGTTTTTGGCGTTTTTTATTTGTTTTTAGTGAGCTACGGATACGGAGCGGTACGGGTTTTACTCACTTCAGTGCTAAAGAAAAGGCTTTACTGGTTTCTTACGCTTATTCCCTTTGTTTTCGGAACACCCCTTCGTTATTTAGGGCTTTCTCTAGGGCCGAAATGGGACGCTTACTTGACAGGACTGTTGTTCGCGATTACCATAGGTCTTTTGCTAGTAAGCGCGCTTTTATTGCTTGAAGATCTCTATCGCTTAGGGCTATTGGTAAAGAAGAAGATACAGCAACTTCTAGGTAAAGATCAGCCAATGAAGATTGACCGTCGCCGCTTTTTGAGTGCAACAGCGGTAGGGGTAGGGGCTCTTCCCTTTTCGTCTCTTCTCATTGGAATGGGCGCGCGAAATAAGTACACGCTGCATACCTATGAACTCAGTTTTGATCGTTTGCCTAAGGCTTTCGACGGTTATACCATTATTCAGATCTCAGACCTTCACCTCGGAAGCTTCTCTTCACTCGAAGAGTTTCAGCCAGGGCTTGATCTTGTAAATGAACAAGAGGCCGATCTCTTATTGTTCACAGGAGACATGGTAAACAATCAGTCTGCAGAGGCCTTACCTTATATTAATGCCTTAGCGGGGCTAAAGGCGAAGGACGGTAAGTATGCGGTTTTAGGAAACCACGATTACGGCACCTACAACCGGGACTTTAGCGACGAAATGGCAGATAAAGACGTTCAGCAGCTATTAGCTATTCAAAAACAAATGGGATTTAAGACCCTCAATAACGAGAGCGTTTTTATTCAGAGAGATGACTCCTATTTTAACTTGGTCGGCG
>Ga0181572_10001228_pt1 | contig 18708 bp, 13 predicted proteins | sample 101ome_26_FD_133004 | JGI IMG/M metagenome (GOLD analysis project Ga0181572, IMG submission 133004) | Coastal salt marsh microbial communities from the Groves Creek Marsh, Skidaway Island, Georgia - 101408AT metaG (megahit assembly) | ecosystem: Environmental > Aquatic > Marine > Intertidal... | reverse complement strand
CATGAGTACAGATTTTGAATTATTTCCAGGAAAGAATCTAAGTGGATTGTTCAAGGATATCTACGATAACCAACAAAACAAGAAACAAAGAATCTCAGAACTGATTGCTGAAATGAAAAAGGTGATTAGACATGCAGGTGATATGGCAGTTATTGGTCCTATCATCAAAGATTTAGTTGATACATCAGTAAAGAACGATGATGCTCTAATCAAGATGGCAGCAATTGCTCAACGTATCATTGGTGCTCAACATAAGGCCGAAGGTGATAGTGGATTCTTATCAGATGAGGAAAAGGAACAACTTCTAAAACAATTAGATGAAACAATTGCTGAAGTTGCAGACGAACAAGATATCAAGGTTGATAACCTTACAAATGAAATAGAAGAACTTAAAATGAAAGTAGGTAAAAATGAGTAGACGGTTATCGAGTTCAAATAGTAGTTTTTTCTCAAATAAACAACCTAAATTATTTGGAGGCGGGGCCAATACAGGAACGGTAGTCTTTGTTTATCTTGATGATTCTGAATTCGAAACAATAACTATACCCGATGATATATCATCTGATGTTTCTGATAAAGAACCACTATTGGGGTATGCAAAAATAGTATCACGAAAAGATGCTTCATATGATTTAGCAGATGTAACACCATATCCGCCGTATAATATAGATGAGGGGATTCCTTTATTGGGTGAGGTAGTTGAGTTGGTTGATGTTGCAGGTAGACCCCACTATAAAAGAATATACAATCCCGATGTAAACATTGGTAACGCAAGTGAAGATGCATTATTAAAAGGATTACCAACTGAAAATTCAAGTAATAACTCCTCTGATTATTCCACTTCATCTCAAACAGGAACACCAAGTGGTGGTGGTAGTGATGATAGAAAAAATAAACTTGGTGAATATTTTGAGTTTAATAAAATAAACCCATTAAAGTTTTACGAGGGTGATAAAATAATTCAATCTCGTTTTGGTCAATCAATTCGTTTTAGTGGATACAATAACGAGGACAATATATTTGCACCAACAATCATAATTCGTAATAGACAAAATGATAAATCACTTGAAGATTTAAAAGAGTTTGAAATTACGGAAGAAAATATTGTAGAAGACGGTTCTACCATAGCTATTACGAGTGGAGATTATTTGTTAGGATTCACACCTGGAACAGAAGATAACCCATTTGAAACAGAACCTGTGTATCACCAACCACCTGATGAACTAAAGGGGACTGACCAAATTTTAGTAAATACTGGTAGATTAATTCTATCTGCTAAAAATTCTGAGATGATTTTCTATTCTAAAGGAGATTATTCTTTCATATCTGATGGTAAGTTGACAATTGATAATGGAAATGCTGGAGCTGAAATAGATTTAAATGGTGAATATAGAACTACCACCAATGATAATAATATGTACTTTTTGGGAGGTAGTGGTGAAATATATTTGAATACTGAAGAAACGGAGCAGCCTTTAGTTAGGGGACAGGCTTTAGTTGATATACTGAGTGAGATATTAACAGAATTAGCATCGGAAACTCATCCAACCCCATCCGGCCCATCCGGACCTCCTGTAAATGCTCCAAAATATAATGCAATTAAGAGTAAATTGGACACTATACTTTCTACTTTAAATTATACGGAGTAAAAATGTCATTCTCACTATTTAAAACATCAATGTTTGCGTATATGTCAAATCAATCGGGGGTTAGTTCCTATAATGATTTTGCAAAAAAATTAACCGATGAATACGATATGTGTATTCGTAGGGGATTTCAAACAACAAATAATATACCACTACAAAAACCGAACAAACAAATAATGCAAACTTTGGCAACTGTTGCTTGTCAAAAGGCCTTTGCTGTACAAGAAGGTCCTCATAGTTTTATAGATGATTTGGGAAAGGCGGTAGTTGGATATTGGACAGGGGGGCAGTTGGTAACAGGAATCCCCCCAATAATTCCGGCAGATGGTGCAATAGCAAATATAACCTCAACAGCTGCAATGGTTACTAATCCTGGTAACTGGTCACCAACCGGACCAGAATTTCCCACAAACAATATTAATGACTTTTTAAACAAGTTAGTAAATGGAATGAAAATACATCTTACAACTGTTAGTGGAATTTATATTACAGTTTCTATGTATCCTGGATTTCCAACGGTCCCACCCGCTCCTGGTATAAGAAGTTGGAAGGGATGGACAGTTCCTGGTTAATCTACTATAAAATGATAAAGAATATATTTATATTAAGATAAAAGAAAACAAATAAAAATGGATTCAAAGCAAATAGCAAAATTAATTAAAGTAATTGTTGAGGCGGAAGTTGCTAAAAAACATGAACAATTCTTAACTAAAACCTTTCCAAAGATTTTAGAAGAAGAAGTTAATCGTAGAGTTAAAACTCTATTGGAGGAGAAGGGGGGTGTTGCTACTTCCTCCACGCAAATCGTGGAAGAAGAAGTAGACCCATTCTTAATGGCAGAGCAGGCTTTACAAGAAGAAAGAGAACAACCCAAAAGACAATTCACAAAAAACTCTGTTTTAAATGAAGTGTTAAATCAAACACAACCATTTACAGCAGAACAAAGAAAGGGGACCCCAACTACTAAATCAGTATTGGATAATTTTCAACAAGAACCTGTAAATGAAAGTATGGATAAAACTGTTACATTTACCCAACAAGGAGCAGGGGCTGGTTTGGATGGAATGAGAGCTTCAATGGCAGCACAAATGGGTTATGGTGATATGAAATCGAGTGGTGTTAGAAAAACAGGACTTGGTGTTCAAACAGGTTTACCAGGATTAGATAGAATATTAAATAGAGATAATTCTGAATTAGTTAAGAGATTTAAAAAGTAAATATATTTTTGGAGATAAACAGATATGGCTTATGTAATTGGTAGAAAAGTTATAAAGGATACGGAAGAATTTGATTCTTATGCGTATGGTATAACATTGCCAATTAAGAACGGCCAAGGAGGATATTTTGAACAGGCGTTTACTTCCGCTGAGCAAGCAAAATCTAATTTGATAAATTTGTTACTAACTTCTCGTGGAGAACGAGTAATGCAACCAAATTTTGGTACAGGATTAAAAGAATTGTTATTCGAACAAATTGATGATGAACTATTTGGTGATAGAATTAAGAGCACCATTTTAGATAGTGTTTCATTCTGGTTACCATATGTTACGATAGAAGATATAGAAGTAGAAATGACAGACGAAATGAAAGATAGAAATAGAGCAAACGTATCTATCCAATTTTCTCTTGGTGACCAAATAGAAACACAAGAAATAACATTTACAGTACAGGGATAACACAATGGCAGTAAAAATAAATAGCATAACGAAGAAGAGTAATCAAGATAGAGATATTAGATATCTTAGTAAGGATTTTGCATCTTTTAGAAAAAATTTAATAGATTACACTAAAACTTATTTCCCTAAAACGTATTCTGACTTTAACGAATCATCTCCAGGTATGATGTTCATTGAAATGGCATCATATGTTGGTGATATTTTAGCGTATTATACCGATGATACATTAAAAGAATCATTAATGTTATATGCTGAGGATAAACAAAATGTTTTAGCTTTAGCAAAGTATCTTGGATATCAACCAAAAGTAACATCACCTGCAATAGTAAAGTTAAGTGTTTACCAATTAGTTCCGGCTACAGGAACTGGTGCAGATGTTAGACCTGATTCTGATTATTATTTGAGAATTAAAGAGGGAATGATTGTTGAAGCTTCTAAATCAAATACAAAATTTAGAACAACTGAGTTGTTAGATTTTAATGATGAGGATGAACGAGAGATATCTGTTTATAGTAGAAATTCAACTACAAACGAACCAACTCAGTATTTGATTAAAAAATATGTAAATGCAATCTCTGCAGAACTAAAAACAATAACTTATGATTTTGGAACGAGTCCTGATGAGTTTTCAAAAATTGATATAGCGAATAAAAATGTAATTGATATCTATGATGTTCGTGATGAGAATGGAAATAAATGGTATAAAGTTCCATATCTTGCTCAAGAAATGGTTTATATTGATTATCCAACATCAGAACAAACTGACAAAGACCTTGCTCAATTTAAAGATTCTGTTCCAAGTGTTTTGAAGTTGATAAAAACATCAAGAAGATTCACAACACAGATTAATTCTGATAATACTACTTCTATTATATTCGGTGGTGGTACTGGTCAAAATGATGAAACACTTATTCCAAATTTTAAAAATGTAGGATTGGGTTTAAATTCGTCTATTGATAGATTGGGTGCTTCATTTGACCCGGCTAATTTCTTAAAAACAACATCATATGGTAAAGCCCCAACAGGAACTTTTACCATATCTTATTTAGTAGGTGGTGGAGTTGGTGCAAACACAGCTAAAGGTGAATTAACAACAATTAAAAAAATTGAATTTGATGATGATGTAAAAACATTTTCTGAAAATGATATTGCTTTATATAATAAAATGAAAAACTCAGTTGCAGTTGATAATGAAGAACCTGCAACAGGAGGTAGAGGTGAGGAAAGTATAGATGAAATTCGAGAAAATTCATTAGCAAACTTTGGTTCTCAAAACAGAGCAGTAACTCGTAAAGACTATCAAGTAAGAGCATTATCGTTACCACCAAAATATGGTGGAGTTGCAAAAGCATACTGTGCACCTGATGGGGAACTTGATAATAATTCACCATCATCTATTTTGAATAACCCAGATTCTTTAGAAGAATTTGCAGGACTTATTCAATCACTAAAAGATTCTAACTCTACTGAACAGGAAATAAAAGATGAAGTTAGGAGATTTTTAAGTGGAAAGAAAAATAATATAAATGAAAAAAACAACCCCTTTGCTATAAATTTATATGTACTTGGATATGATTCAAATAAATATTTATCAACATTAAATAAGGCAGTTAAACAAAATCTAAAAACATATCTTGGAGAATATAGAATGTTAACAGATGGTGTTAATATAATTGATGGATTTATTATAAACATCGGTGTGGATTTTGAAATTAGAGTTTATGGTGGATATAATAAGAGAGAAGTTTTAACTCGATGTATTAGTGAATTAAAAGAATATTTCAACATTGATAATTGGACGTTTAATATGCCAATTAATATTTCAGAGGTAGAGCTTCTTATTGCCGGTGTAGAGGGTGTTCAATCAGTTCCCAAGTGTGAAATTGTAAACAAATGTTTAGGAAACTATTCAAGTCATTCTTATAATATTTTAGATGCAACAAAATCTAAAATGGTTTATCCATCTTTAGACCCATCGGTTTTTGAAGTTAAGTTTCCAAATAAAGATATAAAAGGGAGGGTTGTATAATGTATTACTTTTTAACAGCATCCAAAGATGCATCAATCTACTTACAACAACCAACTCAAAATACTGGGTTAGACGAGATATTAGAGATTTCTAAAACTTACTATGGAAATCTTAAAGATATTGCACACACTTTAATTAAATTTGATACAACAGAACTTTCATCTTCTATTGTAAGTGGTGATATCACTATGAGTTCTGCTGAAATGATTTTAAGAGAATGTGAATCTTCTGAGATTCCAATCGATTATACAATTTATGCATATGCAGTAACTCAATCATGGGAAATGGGTATTGGTACTCGTTTCGATGATATTACAACTGATGGTGTTTCTTGGAACTCTGTCAGAACTGGTACAGATTGGATGACTGGGCAAAATCATTCTTCGGATACAACTGGTTCATTTAATGGTAAGGGCGGAATTTGGTTTACAGGTTCATACTCATCACAATCATTCTCATATGAAACATCTGATATTCAAATGGATGTTAAAGTAACAATGGATGAATGGATTAGTGGTTCTTTACCAAACGAAGGATTTATTTTAAAATACGATTCATCATTAGAAAGTGATACTAATGATTATGGACAATTAAAATTCTTCTCAAAAGAAACAAATACTATTTACCAACCTAAATTAAGAATTGGTTGGGATGATTCTTCTTTCTCAACTGGCTCATTAACAGAACTTACCGCTGATGATATTCATGTAACATGCAAAAGATTAAAGACCAGATACAAGCGTGGAAGTAAACCTGAAATCAGAGTTTTCGGTAGAGAGAAATATCCTCTTAAAACATACACTAATCAATACTCTTATACAGATGTAAAATATTTACCATCATCTACTTATTATCAAGTAAAGGATGTAATTACAGATGAAGTAATTGTTCCATTTTCAGATTATACAAAAGTATCATGCGATTCGAGTGGTAATTATTTTAAATTAAATCTTTCTAATTGGGAAATTAATAGAGATTATTATATTGAAATTAAAGTAGATAGAGATGGTGTAATTGAATACTTTGAAGATAAGGATTTAACTTTTACGATAGAGAAATAAAATGAGTTTACACGATAGATTTAGAATTGATGAGCTTGTAAAAAGAGGTTCAAAGGCAATACCAAGAAATAGTGGTGATGGTATTGTTGTGCGTAGAGTTGATAAAAAAGAAGTTAAACCCACTCCTGTTTCTTTATCTGATAAACCTAAACCATATGGTACAATACCTATTCGTGGCAAACAAGTAGAGCCTAAGTTAAAAACAGACTTATTAGAACCAATCGTTGAAGAAAAAGAAGAACAAATTTCTTTTAGTGGAGAAACTTCATCCCACTTAGAAAGACCATATTACGATGAAGAACAGCTACAAAAAGCAGTTGATGTTAAGGTTGATGAGTTAATAAAACCAAAAAAACAAGACAGAGGGAGATATATAAAATATGAAAAGTATGAAAAAGTACTTGAAGATATAGCGGCCCTTACTGAGGCAAACGCTCAACTCCAATCCCAGCTTTCAGAAAAAGATTCTATTATATCTAAATTGGAAGCGGCCATACTTGGATTAGAATCAGATGTTGTTGCTGCACAAGAAGCATTAAAACAATCAGAGGCTCAATTTGAATCTTTAAAAAATAGATATGAAGAGTTACTTGCAGATTTTCAAAATGCAGTACTGAAGGGTACTAAAGAAGGTATAGAAAGAGTCTCTCTGACTGCTCAAGTAAGAGGTCTTGGAGCTCAAAAAGAAACACTCGCATCTCAGTTAGAATCTGAGAGAGGTATTGTTAAAAATTTAAGAGGTGCAAATGAAACACTTCAAGATACCATTAGAGCAAACCAAAAAATCGCAGAACAACAAATAGCCGCAGCTAATGCACAAGTAAAAGCGGCTCAAGCAACCGCAACAACCGCGGCAAATTCTAAAAAGAAAAAAATTATTTGTAATGAACTTTACAGACAAGGATATCTACCAGAACTTATTTGGGATGCCGATGAAAGATGGGGTGATAAGACATTCCTCACAGACCCTAAGTTGGTAATTGGGTATCAAATGTGGGCAAGAAAAGTTGTGGAGTTTATGAGAAGAAAACCTCAGTACACTCCAATTATATATTTCTTATGTAAACCATGGACAGAGTGGATGGCATATGATTTGGGTGTATTACCAAAAAATAATTTAAGAGGACAATTTACTCACTTTGTGGGTAGATATTTCTCTTATATGGTTTATGATTTATTTGGTGGAAAAGAGTTATTTAAAAGATATAATAAAGTACTTGGATAATGGCAATAGACGGGTTTAAAGAAATAGTAGAAAGACGAGGATATAAAGTAAACTCTGAAGATAGAAAAATCTTCGAGAAAGAAATTGGTAAGTCTTATTTCGGCCTTGGAAATGCCGATATGATTGAATTTGTTTTATTTGATGCAAATGATAACAAACTGCCACAAGGAGAAGATGGTAAATTTGTTAGATACATTCATTTAAATGATTCAAATATTAAAGATTATTTTTTAATATCTAATAGTAATTTTACTAAAAAAATTAATGGAGCATCTGAATTTATAGTAGATATAGAACGTTTAGTAAGAGAAGCCGGATATTCAAATGGTATTTTTAAAACCCAAGTAACACTATTAAATAGAAGAGCTGGTTCTGAAGAGGGTGATGTTGACAAACTTTGGATACACGAGATATCCCCAAGTAGAACAGAAATAAGAATATTACCATTAAAAAATAAAAATAATCCAAACTTAGAATTAGAAAAAAGATATCAAACTTTTGTAGATAAAAAACAATTTAGAGATGATACAATTTACTATGCTAAACGATATATTGAGAATATAACAACAGAGCGAGTTTTGGATTCATTTTCTACTATTAAAGGAACACAATCGGATGGTGAAACTTATAGAAATCTAATAAAAAAAGAATTTAAAATAGACAGTATAGAAAATTTTGTTAGAAAGGTTCGTGATAAATTCATTCAATCGATGGATTATTTTATATCAGGTAGAGAGTGGAATTTAAATAATATAAACTATGGTAAGCCAAAAGAAGAGTTAGATACGATAGAGTTGACAATAGAAACAATCAATAGAATTTGTGAACAATCGTTAACAATTATACTTCAAAATTATTTACCAAAAAGAACTATTCAAGAAGAAAATGAACTTACACCTGAGCAACAAATAACTTTTGATGAAGTTAAACAAATACTAAAATCATCAGTATCAGATACTGAATATGACTCAACTGTGCCTGATAAAATCGATGCGTTAATAAGAGGATGTAAAGACCCAGATGCACTCAACTATAATCCACAGGCTCAAGAAGATGATGGAAGTTGTAGATATCGTATTGTTATTGACCCAATAGAAGTAGGGGGATGTACAGATGCTATAGCACTCAACTATAACCCACAGGCAACTTTTGATGATGGTTCATGTAAATACAAAACAAAAATATTAAAGAAAACAGAAACTTACTATGTTTGGTCTGATAGGGGTGGTATAAAATATAAACAAGATGGTCAAATTAAAACTATTGAAGGTATAGAATATGATTCATTTAAAATAACATACGATGATGATAATACAATTAAGTTTACAGGTGATGTTAGATTAGTTCCAAAAGTTAAACAACCAGAACCAGTAATGCGTTCATATCAAATAAAAAACGCAACAGAAAAATTCTTAAAAGGTAACGAGTTGACGTTTGCTTACAAGGATGCATTGGGTAATGTAGTACAAGGAACTGCTATACGACCAGGAAGCTCAACAACTGTTTGTGCACAAAAAGGAAGTATAGTTCTACCACCAAATATGAAAGCTCGTGAACTTGGTGAATGTGGAATAGTTCCACCGCCAGACCCAATACTTGGTTGTACAGACCCTAAAGCTATAAACTATAAAGCAAGTGCAAATCAAGATGATGGAAGTTGTAAATATACTGTGAGAGGATGTACAGACCCTAAAGCATTAAATTATGATGCAACTGCAAATACTAACGATGGTAGCTGTAAATATGATGTAAGAGGATGTACAGACCCTAAAGCATTAAATTATGATAGAACTGCAACAAAAGATGATGGTTCTTGTAAATATCCACAAATAAAAGTAAGAGGTTGTACAGACTCAAGAGCAATAAATTACAACGCAGATGCAAATATTGATGATGGTAGCTGTAGATATACAAAACCTGGGGGTGGTACAGGTGGTTCCGGTGGTGGAGGAAGTTTAGGAGGTGGAACTTCAGATGGTAGACTAGATGATGGTTCTTTTGTAGATGACCGAAGCGATAGACTAGATAGGAATATGCAATAAAGATATTTATATAATATAGATAAAGATAAAATACACGGAAAAACTAAATGGCAGTAAACTTAGATTTTTACGATGAACAATTCTTCGATAATGACCCCTTTCTAAATCCAGGAGGTGGGGATAATATTATTAGAATTGATGATTTCGGTGGAGGAGGAGGTGGAGGTCCTATCACTTCCGGCGGAGGTGGTGGTACTGGTTCTACTGGTACAAAAACTGTGCTTGGATGTACAAACCCCTTAGCTAAAAACTATGATAGAACTGCAACAAAAGATGATGGTTCTTGTATTTATAGGCCACCTGAATTACCAGTTGTATTAGATAAAACACGAGAAGTTTACTTTCAATTTAAAACTTTACCAAATGAACAAGGAACCGTAACTGTTGATGGTGTAAAAACTGATTCTAAATCAGGATTTAGAACAACTGAAAAGGAGTTACTTACTCCTAAAATAGTTACTCTTGTATATGATAATCCAAGATACACTGCAAATGAAACGTATAAGTTATCCGCTGTACAAAGAACTCTTTCAAAAGAAATTCGTCCGGTAATTACAAAAGATTTTGATGATGATATTGTTGTTAGAGATTTTGAAGATAGAATTAAATTTTCATCAGAACAAAATTTTAGACCAGATAATTTTTCATATAATATAGATGATGTAGGTAAAAATCCCAATTTACTTAGTTTAACAGGATTTGGAAACACAAACTTTCCTACTATTGATTATGAAAGACCTTCTACTGGTATTACTTTTGGTTTTGATAAATATTTACCACCAAGAGAATATACAAAACCACCAATTAGTTTTGGAAACTACAATTGGACTTACTATGAGGTTATTGTTGAGAGAAGAATAAAATCAACCAATCAATATGAAATAGTACCAACTCCATTAATAGACCCGATAAAAACCGGCGCATATTATGTAATACCAATATCATTTACACGAACTGATAATAATGCTGGTGGGCCTATTTTAGTAGATACCTACACTATTGATTTGGCAAGTGAACTCCAAGATGGCGAAATTGGATATGAATTATCCGATGGTAGGCGTGGTACACTTGATTTTGCTAAACAGTTAGATATAACTCTAAAGGCTAGTAGAATCAATGGAGAACCTCAAAGGCCAACTATTAAGTTATTTGCTGTAAAGCAGTTTCCCCATGACATTCAATTTTCACAAGTCATTAGTGTGAATAATAAAAATCCAGATGCAGAAATTTTAAGAAGAGAGATACCTGAACTATCTAATACTTCACAAAAATTAAAGGAGTTGGTAAAGGGAAGTGAGGCAACTTTTGAATTAGTACAAGGTGTTAAGAACTTTATTAGAGTTTCTTCTGATAAAATTAATCCTCCGCCTTCTCCAACTTCACCGATACTACGAGTAGATAGTAATAATATTATTTTTAATATTGCTAATTCAGAAAGTATATCAGTTGGATATAGTAGTAGATACGCAGATAGGGTTTTATATACATTAGGAAATGTAAAGAGAGAAATTGAGCCAAGTGGGACTATCACTTTAAAAAACGAAGATTTCATAAACGGTGTTGGTAGATACACAATGTATTTACAGCCGATATCAATAAAGAATGGTAGTGGTAAAATAGAAAAAGTAACAATAAATGTTCAAAGTAAAGATTACCTACCTGGACCAGATATAACACATATTAATTATCCTCAAAATATTAAGGGTGCGGATTTTAAAGAATATAATGTTGATTTCGATGTTTCATGGCAATCAGTAAATACAAATTATATTTTAATTTATGCCGAAAAGGTAACTGATAAAAATTTATTAAGAAAAGTTGCACCTGCTGGAAATCTTAGTTTAAATGTTGGTGAAGTTTTAAGAACTATTGGAAGTGAGTTAACAGAAGATAGAGATAAATCGGTATTCAAACTTTTATTTATACCATACAATGAAGAGGGTGATGAAAGAACTGCGGGAAAAACTGAGCAAGTAACTATCACATTTGATAAAGGTGATTTAAAATTAAGAAGACCTGCGGTTATCAATGATTTCAAATCTGCATTTATCAAAAACTTAAATCCAACCGGATTTGATGAATTAATATCACCTTTATTAACACACTATCTACATTTAGGTAGTGGTGATAATAAATTAATTGGTACTTGGGGAATTGATGATACAACTTTCGCAGAAGAGTATAGAGATGAATCAACAAATCAAGTTAAATATAGAAATGTTGAAAAGTCTCTTGTATTAAAATTATATGAACCTCTTCCACCAACAGTTACAACTAATGATTTAGTATGGGTTTCTAAAGTACACTCTATTCCACTAATTGACCAAATTACAATAATAGATGATGTAACTCAAGCATGTACACCACTCACTCCTAACTTTGATTTAGATATTGGTGATGATATTGGTTATCAGATTTTAGATGATTTAATATCAAGTGGTTCGGCAACATCAACTGATGTAGTAAATCAATTTATATCATCAAGTGGTATTACGTTAGATAATTTAGATATAAGTTTTGTATCTCAATCTTCAATAGAGGTTGAAAATGGAGATGGGTTACTGTTAGAAAAAACAGAAACCATAGATTATAATTGGAAAGAATTTGTAAAATACTCTTCAGCCGAAGAACGTGCAAGAAATTTTTATTATAAAGTACAACTGATAGAACACTATCAAAGTAAATATAACTTATTAACTTCTGGAAGTGGAACTACACAATGGACCGGTTCTATTTCAGTATTAAATGAGGCAAATAAACAGCTACTTAAAATATCAGAAGTTAAAAATGGATTTGATGCGTTTGAAAAGTATCTATACACTACAAGTGGTTCTCTTACATATCCAGGTGCAGGATTAAATGAATTATCAGCATCTGATGACTCAGTTTCTATTGATTGGTTGAATGGAATTATTGATTCTGGAGAAAAGTATGATTCAAATAATACTTCACGATTTGTTTATAATCTACCAGAACATATTCAAAATGATGAAAACGGTCAAGAGTTTATTTTATTCTTTGATATGATTGGCCAACATTTCGATATATTGTGGACTCATATTCGAGGTATATCTAAAACCAAAAACACAGAACATAAAAAAGATATTGGAATTCCAAGTGATTTAATTTATCATATGTTAGAATCTCTTGGTTGGGATGCTGATATGGGAGTTCAATCCCAATTCCTTTGGGAATATGCGTTTGGTAAACACTCTGATGGAACAGAAGTGTCTACAATGACCGGTAAAGAAAGACAACAACAGGTTTGGAGAAGATTATTAAACAACCTCCCATACCTATATAAACATAAAGGTACAAAGAGAGCGTTACACGCGGCGATGAGTTGTTATGGTGTTCCTGCTTCATTATTAACTGTAATGGAATTTGGAGGCCCTAAAGACCCAACAACAGATGCAACTGTTAATTTTACATTTGAAGATAGAACGGCAGCAATAAACATAAGCGGTTCTCAGAGAATTGATATACCTTGGAAAGAATATACAGAAACATCTGAATACCCCAATTCAGTTGAATTAAGATTCAACACAGAGGTTCGAGAAACCCAACAATTAATAAGTGGTAGTGACTGGAGTTTAAATGTTTTATCAGATACTGGTTCTCTTGCAAGAATCCAACTAATAGTAGGTTCAGATTCCGCATCAACAGAACCTGTGCCGTTCTTTAATGATGAATACACACAAATTGTTATAAATCGAGAAACAGGAAGTTCTGATGTATTTGAAGTATTTGTAAAAGAAGGATTCCAAGAAAGACTTAGAAATCAAGTTTCGGCTTCATTAACTACATCAGAAAAAGGATGGACAAGTGGTTCATATATTTCAATTGGCGGAACTGATATAACCGGTTCGGTTGATGAATTTAGATTATGGACAACTGCTTTATCAGAATCAAAAGTAGATAATCATACTTTATTACCAGATGCTATAGATGGTAATCATGTTTCATCATCAACTGAAGATTTAATTTTTAGATTAGATTTTGAGTATCCAAAAAATAGAAGCACGAGTGGAGACCCATATATTAAAAATGTTTCTATTAATCGTTCATATGATGAATCATATGCAACTGCTTCTAATTTTGATAACAACACATCATATCCATATCATTATACTCCATATGATAGAACTGTAACCGCAGTTGTTCCTTCAAGTGGATTCAATGTTGGTAATAAAGTAAGATTCGAAAGTCAAACAAAAATAACAGAACTATCATATAGAAGTAGAGCAACCAAAAAATCATATGACCAAGCACCAATTGATTCAGATAGATTAGGATTATTCTTTTCTCCAATAAAAGAGATTAATATGGATATTCTTAAATCTCTTGGTTCATTTAATATTGATAATTACATTGGTAGTTTTGAGGATGAATATTCTGATGAATATACTGAATTAAAATCTTTAAGAAATTATTACTTTGATAGATTTAATTTAAATTTATATGAATATATTCAACTTGTAAGATATATTGATAAATCTCTTTTTGATACTTTAGAATCACTTGTACCGGCGAGAGCCAAAGTATCAAGTGGATTATTAATTGAACCTCACATTCTCGAAAGAAATAAAACCAAGTGGAATAGACCACAGGCAGAAAATAAACAATATACAACTACTATTGATGTTGAAGAAGATGTGGATATTCAATTTACAAATCCCCAGTATTCAATGATATTGGATGTGGAGCAAGATGTAAATTTAATTGGAACAAATCCACAATATATTGGAAATGTAGATGCGGAAACTGATATTAATTTAGTAGGTACAACTCCTTTTTATTCCTCAAGTATTTCGGCCGAAGAGGATATTAATCTATTAGGAACAATTACACGAAACAGCGGTTCTACTATGGGTGGAATTGAAATACATATTGATGCAAAAATAACAGGTTCAGTTAGTGGTCAGTATGATTCAACAAAATATCAACAAATTGGAATGGACCCTGAATCCATTTCAAGGTTAGGGTTTGGATTGTATGGTGAAAATGGAAACTCCCAAAGAACATATTTTGACCAATTTGGAAATATTCAAAAAGATAGAGTTAAGATATATTTATTAAAACAATCTTATACTGAAGATGTACCCCAAAATAGAGATTTCTTTGATGCATCAAGAGGAAGAGAGTTTGTACCACAAACAAAATACAGATATAAAATAAATATTTTACCATTTACTGGCTCTGATGGAAATGAAATGAGCTCATCAGTTGGTGGTGATATTGTAGAAGTAACACCACTTAATGGTTACTTTCCACTTCATTATAGAAATGTAGGGGATTTGACAAGTGGGTTAGAGAATTCATTCCACAATGGTTCTAAACAAACATCCGCTACAACACCCGATGGTGGTGCTGCGGTTGTAACATTTACAACTAATCCGAATACATTAAGAGTAAACGATAGTGGTAGAGGAAGTGGCGAACCAATTTTAGAGGTTGAATAATAAAGAAAATAACTAAAAATAATAAATGTTATATTTATATATTGAACAATAACAAGGAATTTTAAATTATGGCTTATTTAGATAATACCGAAATCACAGTAGATGCTATTCTTACTAAGAAGGGTAGAGAGAAGTTAGCAGCTGGACAAGGTTTAAATATCACCAAATTCGCATTGGGTGATGATGAAATTGATTATACCCTTTACGAACCTGCACATCCAAAAGGAAGTGCATATTATGATGCTTCTATCAAAGCAATACCAGTAACTGAAGCTTCACCAGATGAAACTCAAGTATTAAGATACAAATTAGTTACTTTACCAAAAGGTACAACTAAGATTCCTAAAGTTGAGTTTGGAGTCCCTTCAATTTCTACAACTCAAAATGGTGGACAGGTAAACTTATCACCAACAACTTCACCGAGTGGTAACACACAAAATGGATATACACTAATTCTTGCAAATAAGAACGCGGGTTCAATCGTTGGTAGTGGATTAGCTGCAGGTGCTGGTGGAACACCAACATTCTTAGGAGATGAGTTAACAGCAACAGCGGCTGTAGAGACAGGATTAACATTTACGTTTATTCCTAACCCAAATATTACGGCTACTATTAAAACAACAATTACTGTATATGGCAACGAAACTGGTGGTTCACAATCGATTCCAGTAACAATAACCTATGTACAACCAACATAAAACGGAGAATAATATAAAATGGCACAAATATCAGGACAGGCGGGAGCAAATTTAACTCAAGAATTAGCCAATTATTTATCCGCTCAACAAGGAAACTTAACATCGGAACAAATTGCATCGATTGTTAACCAATATCTTGTAGGTGGAGATAAATTGGCAACTCAAGGTGCAAGTGTAACCCAAGGAATTTACAAAAGATTTACAGAGTTTGACCAAATTAGTGGTAAAGTTGAAGTGGTTACTACTGGTCTTTGGAGTGGTGATACAGGAAGTTTAACTTCTTATTATACATCATCAACCCAAACATCGGCAGGTAGTTCAAATTACTATGTTAATGTATATGATAAAGACCCTGAAACAAATACTTCAGCGGCAGTACAGTATGCTGTTGCATATGGACACAAGTATGGTAGTGGTTCTGTTTCATTATCAAATTCAGATTCTTCAACATTAGCAACAAAAGCAACTTATGCACAATATCGTTCAATTCTTTTAGAACAAGATGATGAATTATTTACATTCGTTTCATCTTCATCAGAAGGACTACATGATTCTTCAGATATCTATGTAATCAATGTATCACGTGCCAGATACAAAGAAAAAATGGATGCTGGAAACTGGTCATTAATACTTAGTGGTTCAACAGGAACACACACTTTCATTGATGATAGTGGTAAGAAATTCTCAGATAGAGTTGGTAAGGCAGGTAGAATATTTAATGTAGGTAGTGGTTCTCTAAACTTAGGTTCAGAATCAGAAGCAACTATTAATACACTTACTGCTTCTAATGGACAAGGGTTTGGGTTATTTTATCCTGACCAAGGTTTAATCCTTCTAAACCCACAAGCGGTTCATGATTTAATCGGAACATCAATTGATAGTGGTTCTAATCAAGGAGCTTCATTATATAGTGGTGTAGAGTATGAAGGAAAAAATCATTTCTTATTACACCATGCAATTGAAGGAGGTGGTGATTTTGAAGCAAGAAGAACAGAAAATGTATCTACACAACACTTCTTTGTAAGAGCAACAAATAGAGAATTTAACTTCTCAAACAACCCAACCTTTGTAACAGGTACTGATGGAACTTTTGCAGAATCAACTTTTGAAAGAGACCCAAAAACATTTATTACAACTGTTGGTTTATACAACGACGCAAATGAAATGATTGCAGTAGCTAAAACTTCACAACCAATCCCTAAATCATTTGATAAAGAAATACTTATAAAAGTTAAACTTGATTTTTAAAATTATAAACTTATAAGAGAGTATTTTAATATAGAAACCCCACTTCGAGTGGGGTTTTTTGTTTCGATATATTTATATAGAGGAGTAAAGTACATATGTTAAAGACAATACCAAAATCAAGTGTTAATAGAAGAGCCTTCCAGGTATATAAGCAATGGGAGGTTGATAACTCTGAGCACGAAGTCGTTTCAGCTTCTATTCAAGATGGGTATTTTGATAATGAAATATTTGTAACTCAGAGTGGAATTATAACTCATTCATTATATCGTTCTTTAAAATCAAAATACTATAATCAAGAGGCCACTCTAACCAATATTTTTGGTATTATAGATAATCCCGCTAATATTGCAGCTGAGAGAAGATATGGAGATACTGTTTATGTAATCGCTATACCTCAAAACAAATATGGTGAGGAATTAAAACCAGGTTCTATTCAACTTGAAGATTTAGATAATGACTTAACATATGGTGATGATGGTAAGGGGGGAATTACATCAAATGTTCCTCTTTATAATTTAGTATCATTAGACTTACAAAACGAAGAGCTTGTTATAGAAGATAATGACGGTGAAATCTTCACAGGTACAATGACAAACTATGATTTAGAAACTCAGATAGCTACATTGACCTTTGGTGGTGATACTGATGCAGTACAGATAACAAAATTAGATTTTCAAACAGCCATTTTACAAACCGCAATTCCTTTAGATTTTGAAGGGTTGGATATAGATGAACAAAAATACGGTAATGTTTTTTATGATGATGGGTTATTAGTTTTTACTAATGCCAATGAGTTTTCTAATTATGTTTTAGATTTTAGAAGTACAAAAACAATATATGAAACAGAAGTTTTAGTAAGTGTAAAAGCGGGTGAATTTAATTTTTCACAAAATCCAACGGCTGTAGAAGTAAAACTTAGTGGTTCGTATGATTTCCAAACAACTGCAGTAACAAACTCATTACCAGCAGGAACTAAAAAAATAAAAGAAGTTTTAGATATAAAAAGAAGAGAGTTTTTTAGTGGAAGTTTTGACCACGCTATTAGCGGTTCTTGGGATGATTACTTTAACTCCGCATCAGTAGACCCTACTGGTTCTTATTTAACAACTTATATAACAACAATTGGGTTATATGATGAATCTGGTGATATGGTTGCAATTGCAAAATTACCTAAACCTATTAAGAATTTACCAGATTATGATGTGAACTTTATTGTTCGTTTCGATACTTAATTTATATTTATATTATACAAAGGAGAAATATTATGGCTTCAATCGAAGAACTTTACGGCAAATCAGAATTTTCTAAATATCCTCAAGGAAAAGATAAGGATAAAACACCTATTGAATTAGATGGGGGTAAAGATTTACGCAATGAAGAAAATCTTGCAAAGGCAAGAGGCGGTAAGTTAAACGAAAAAAAATATTCTGATTCAGTACAAAGATAAACTTTTTTATTTTGAGTTTACTCGTAAATCATGTTCAGAAATGGGCATTTATTCATATTCCCAAAACAGGTGGAACTTCTATAAGTTCTGTTCTTCACGAAATTGAAGGAACTGAAAAAGTTACAATGCACGATTCTATTCGTGCTTTAGATGAGGTTAAGGATTATTTTATTT
>Ga0181572_10001216_pt1 | contig 18796 bp, 15 predicted proteins | sample 101ome_26_FD_133004 | JGI IMG/M metagenome (GOLD analysis project Ga0181572, IMG submission 133004) | Coastal salt marsh microbial communities from the Groves Creek Marsh, Skidaway Island, Georgia - 101408AT metaG (megahit assembly) | ecosystem: Environmental > Aquatic > Marine > Intertidal... | reverse complement strand
TAAAAGACCTATGGTGGAAGGGAGACGACCTTATGGGACGTGTAGAACTACTAAACACACCAGCAGGTAACATTGTAAAAGAAATTATGAAAGCTGGTCATACAATTGGTATCTCTTCAAGAGGTACTGGGTCAGTTCAACAAACTAATGAAGGGCAGTTAGAGGTTCAAGACGACTTTGAACTTGTTTGCTGGGACTTTGTTTCAAATCCATCTACGCATGGTGCATTTATGAATCCTGTAGCGTTAAACGAAGGTAAGGTAAAAGTATCTAAGTATGCTAACTTAGACGGAATTATAAATGATATTTTAAGAGCATAAATTAAATAATATAGATATGGCACATTACGGTGAATTTGATTTAAGAAAATTTTTAGCTGAATCAAAAAAAGTACAAGAAAAAACAGAAGTAACTAACGAAGAAGAAGTAAACGAGGAAGAAGTTGACGAAACAGCTCCTGGGTTTAAGCATGACTGTGCAGCACACGTTGTACATGAAACTTACGGATATGGAGTATGTATCGAAGGACAACATACATTAGTAGAAACTACTGATGGCAATGCTGAAGTAACTCATTATGATGTATTCTTCAAAAGTGGCGGGGAAGTTAAAGATATCCCAGTTAACGAATTAAAAGTTATTACTTCTGAATCTCATACACACGGGAAGAAAAAGAAAAAGTAAATTGAAACTTTCTGATATCATATTAGAACAAGAACTTGAGACTAAAGTTCCGGAAATCGGCAACTTAGGAGCTCAGATGGCTAAAGCTGTTGAGGCAGAGCTTGAGAAAGAAAAAGATGATATCGAAGAAGCTGCCGGTATAGTTGGTGTTCTCGGTATTATCTTACTTTCTAATACAGTTGCTAATATGTTATCTAAAATGGCTCAATATCTTGCTAAAAAGTTTGGGTCAGAAAAAATGATGAAAAGTGCTTCTTGGTGGGAAAAATTTACCCACAATAATGAAGAAGCATTTATGTCCCCTATAAAACGTGTTGTTGGATTTTTTGTTAAAGATGAGCAAAAAAAGAAAGCAATATCTAAAATACTCTACGCACTAGTAATATTTTCAATGGCAGGTTCTTCTGGTATAGAAGCAGTACAATATCTCAAACAAACAAAATGGGCAGCAGGTGCTGGTTATACTGCTAAATCACTTATAAAAGGAGTAGAGGTCAATAACCTAATCAAACACGCAGCTGAAGATCTAGCTGGATAGTTACTTATTTTTCCGGTTTTCCTAAACGGTATATATTTATATAAGAATATACAGTGATCTATACTGTATCTATAACTTATTTTAAATTTCCCATTACAGTTCTTAATAACTGTAGAAATCCAAAATTAACTTAAAAATGGCAAACAAAGATTTATTCAAGCAAGCTATTGCTGAAGCTAAGTCTGTAAGAGAAGCCGCTATTGCTAACGCTAAAGAAGCACTAGAAGAGTCTTTAACTCCTCATCTAAAAGATATGTTAGCTGCTAAACTACAAGAGATGGAAGATTCATCTGTTGAAGAAGAAGTAGTAAACGAAGAGGAAGTTGAAGAAGCTAAAGCTGAAAAAGACGTCAAAGATGAAGACGTTTATGAAGGTGAAGCATCTGAAAGCGATGAAACAGTAGAGGAAGATCTAACAGCAGCTCCTGAAGTAGCTGAAGCCGAGGAAGACGAAATCGAAGCTGACGATGAAGGAGAAGAAGCTCCTGAGGAAGCTCCAGAGGACGAAATCGAATCTGAAGAAGAGCCAGCAGAAGACGAAGATCTTAAAGATCTATCTGTAGGAGATTTCAAAGACATGATTAGAGACATTATCGCTCAAGAAATGGGTGGTGGTGAAGCTGAACTTGACGCTGAATTACCTGCTGATGATATGGACGCTGGAGCTGATTTAGAAGAACCAGGAGAGGGTGATCCTCTAGCTGGTGGTGAAGACGAAGAAGAAATCGATCTTGACGAACTTTTAAGAGAACTAGAAGACGTTACTGAAGGTGAAGATTCAGAAGAGGAAACTATGGAGGAAGTGACTGAAGGTCCTACTCAAAACGAAGTAGACTCTAAACCTGAAACTTCAGAGAAGAACGTTAATAGAACTATTAAAGAGGATGTTAAGGAAGAATCTAATTCAGAATTAGAAGAAGCTCTTGAAACAATTGAGACTTTGAGAAAAGAACTTAATGAAGTAAATCTTCTTAACTCTAAATTACTCTACGTCAACAAAATTTTCAAAGCTAACAACCTAAGTGAATCACAAAAAGTTAACATCATTGCTGCTTTCGATAAAGCTGAAACAGTAAAAGAAGTTAAACTTGTTTACGAAACTGTTAGCGATAACGTAGTTACTAAAAAAGAGACTACAATCAAAGAGAGCAAAGGACTAGCTTCAAAAGCTACTGGTACTACTGCAAGTAAACCAGAAGTAATTAACGAAGTATCGTCTGCTGTTCTTAGAATGCAAAAATTAGCTGGAATTATTAAATAATAACTTTTAAATAAGAACTGAAAATCATGGAAATTAACCAACTTTTAGAAAGCTCGAATACTTACAAAAGTATGCAAGCTGATGCTGCTAAATTAGCAGAAAAGTGGTCTGCATCTGGTCTATTAGAAGGCATCTCTGACGAGAAAGCTAAAACTAATATGGCAATGGTCCTTGAAAACCAGGCTAAACAAATCGTTGCTGAAGCAAACAACACTAACGTTGGTGGTGCTTCTCACGGTGGTGGCCAAGGTGAGCAATGGGCTGGTGTAGCTTTACCACTAGTAAGAAAAGTTTTCGCTCAAATCGTAGCGCAAGACTTCGTTTCTGTTCAGCCAATGAACCTTCCATCAGGACTAGTATTTTACTTAGACTTTAAGTACGGTACTGCTACTAACGGAAGAGGCGATGGAGACAACCTATATGGTAACGTAACTGAAGGTTCTACAAAGATGACTGCAGATACTGATGTATCTGGAGGTCTTTACGGAGCTGGACAGTTTGGTTACTCAATCAACCAAGTAACTGGTAATGAAGTTGCTGCAACTGTACAACCTGCTTTATTGAAAGACGTAGGCTTTGACGCTGGTCTTACATTAGGAGACTATGAGGCTGTATTAGTAGCTCTTTCTTCTATCTCTGGATACGACGTTGAAGGAATCAGAGCATTTGAGGTATTAGACTCAGGTTCTGCTGCTGGAGTAACATTCCACAAACAATTTACTAAAATCTCTGGATCTAACCTAGTATTTGTACAGAGCGCTTCTGGCGGTATCAACAACGCTGATAACGTTAAAGTAATCTACCACAAACAACCAGTTGAAAATGATAGAGGTGACTTCGAAGCAGATTCTACTGCAGCTGTTGATACTTCAATCACTATCCCTGAGATTGATGTTAAACTTCAATCAGAAGCTATTGTTGCTAAGACTAGAAAGTTAAAAGCACAATGGACTCCTGAATTTGCGCAAGACTTAAACGCATATCACTCAATCGACGCTGAGGCTGAACTTACTTCACTATTAAGTGAGTACATCTCAATGGAAATCGATCTTGAGATCCTAGATATGTTAATGAATGGCGCAAGAACTACTGAAAGATGGAGTGCTGAGAATAACAAAGTATGGGACGGATCAGCTTGGTCTACTTCTACTTCTGACTTCTACAACACACAAGGACAGTGGTTCCAGACTTTAGGTACTAAAATCCAAAAAGTATCTAACAAGATTCACCAAAAAACTTTAAGAGGTGGAGCTAACTTCCTAGTTTGTTCTCCAACTGTTGCAACAATCCTAGAATCTATTCCTGGATATGCTGCTTCTACAGATGGTAACCAAGAGAAGTTCGCAATGGGCGTTCAAAGAATCGGTAGCTTAGCTAACAGATTCCAAGTATACAAAAACCCTTATATGACTGAAAACGTAATCCTAACTGGATTTAGAGGTTCTCAGTTCCTAGAAGCTGGTGCAGTATACGCTCCTTACGTACCATTACTTATGACTCCTCTAGTGTACGATCCTGAGACTTTCACTCCAAGAAAAGGTCTTATGACAAGATACGCTAAGAAGATGATTAGACCAGAATTCTACGGTAAAATCTATGTTTCTGACGTTGATCAGATCTAAGATTAACCTTTAGAGTTTAATAAGAAAGAGAGGTCCAATTCGGGCCTCTTTTTTTTTTGCCTATTTATATACATGGAATTCCTTTCTAAATATAAGTCGGACAGTTGTACTTTATCTAACTAAAACCCCTTTATATGGATTTATTAAACAAAGTTGGCTCATGGGTCAACAAATTCGTAGAACTTGGTATCTCATTTATTGCTCTTGGAGTAGTATTTGAAGTCTTGTTCAAAGGAATGGACATCCCATTCTGGCCAGAAGTATCTGTAGTAGATAACATTATGGCAATTTTGGGCTCATTGAGCGCTGAAGGACTACTAGGATTAGTAGGTGCATTTGTATTATATCACATACTTAAAAATAATAAGTAATTAATAGTGCACACCTTTAAACTAAGAGAGAGGGCTTCGGCCCTCTTTTTGTTTTTATAACAGAGATTAACTGCTATTTATAAGAAAATATAGACAATGGCGAACGTAACTATATGGAATGGTACCGCAACATTCAGCCAAGGTGATACTCCTTTTGGTTTTTACGATACTGATAGCGACTTTCAAACTGATGCAGTAAAAGTAGCTAAGTTTTGTGGGACTAGACTTGGATATCCACTTATGGATGTAGAGTTGCAGAATGAATCATTCTTTGCATGCTTCGAAGAAGCTGTTACTACATACGGAAACGAAGTATTTCAATATAAAATTAGAGAAAACTACCTAAATTTAGAAGGATCTAGTACCGGTAGTACTATGAACAATCAATTAACAGATCCAACACTGAATCGTATTATTCAAATCTCTAAACACTACGGTACTGAAACAGGAGTAGGTGGTAATGTTACTAAATATAGCGGTTCCTTAGATATAACTGGTTCTAGACAAGAATATGACCTTGATCAATGGGCTACAGACAACGGAATAACAGGAGGAATAGAAGTTAGAAAAGTTTTTTATGAATCTCCACCTGCTATTTTAAGATATTTTGATCCTTATGCAGGAACTGGTACTGGAGTTCAGTCATTATTAACAGCTTTTGATTTTGCTTCCTTTAGCCCAGGAGTTAATTTCTTATTAATGCCTACTTCATACGATATGTTAAAGACTCAAGCTATTGAATTTAACGATCAAGTAAGAAAATCAGCATATTCTTTTGAAATAGTTAATAATAAACTTAAATTATTTCCAATCCCAGTATCATCAGGTAGTTTATGGTTTGAATATTATAAAAATGATGATAAAAACGCTATTAACTACAACTCAAATACTAACCTTATCACGAATGTAGGTGAAGTACCTTATTCTAACCCTAAGTATAGTCATATAAACAGTGTAGGACGTCAGTGGATCTTTAATTATACCTTAGCTTTGGCTAAAGAACTACTAGCATACATAAGAGGTAAGTACCAAGTAGTACCTGTTCCAGGTTCTGAAGCTACTTTGAACCAAGCAGACCTATTAACTGATGCTAGATCAGAGAAAACTTCACTTTTAACAAGTTTAAGAGAGATGTTAGACTCTACTTCAAGAGGTAAACAATTAGAAGCACAAGCTAAAGAAGCAGAAGACGTTCAAAATACATTAAAATCTGTTCCAATGACAATATACATAGGATAATGAAGCTAACTAACATCATATTAGAGATAGATTACAAGTCATACGAAGGTATGGTACAGGTAACCTTTGGAGAAGAGGGAGCAGAAGGGTATGATGATGCTTTAAGAGCATTACCAGGTGTTACTACAGTAACAAAAGCAAGTGCTAATGCGGATGCTGGTAAAGTTAACTATAAAGTAAAATTAATAACACAAAAAACTCCTGAAGAGGCGTTTGAAGCGTTTAAAACTAATGCAGTAGCTAAGTATAGTAACGTGATAGCGGTAGAAATAGGAGATAACACAATAGAAGAGAAGTAATGCTGTTTGGTTCTAATAGAGATTTTGATTTACTGGTTAATATTAACCGAGAACTACTAAAAGATATAGTAGAACAGGAAGTATTATACCATAAACTAAGTTTAGATGATTTAGAAGTTAATTTATACGGAGAATCACTACAAAAATCGTATTGGAATGCAATTAAAATGTATTGTTTAATTACTAGAGGGGATCAAGTATATGATGTACAGGAATTTGGCCCTGATTTAGGTAGATCAGCATCTTTTGCTTTTATTAGACAGGATCTAGTGGATTCTAACCTAGTTCCTGAGGTAGGAGACGTTGTAGAATGGCATAACGACTTCTATGAAGTAGATACTGTAAGAGAGAATACATTATTCTTAGGTAGAGATAAATCATACAACTTATCTAGCTATGCTAGCGGGTTTGGATCATCTTTATCAATAATAGTTGATTGTCATCTTACAAGAGCTGAAAGAGTAGGAATAACAGAATCAGTAAATAGATAAAAATGGCAGAAAATCCACAATTACCGAAGTCTCAAGAAGAGCTTAGCCAAGAAATCGTAACTGATGGTGCTATAATTAACAATACAAGCACATCAGACACTACAGATAGAGCTAATCAAGTATCAAGAGACAATGATGAGGTTAAAAACCTTGTTGTTGGTATAAAAGACATTGATGAATCTATATATTACTACTTTAACTCAGTATTAAAACCCACTGTTTTTCAGAATGGTAAACAAATCAACGTTCCATTGGTATATGGTTCACCAGAAAGGTGGGCAGCCATGCAGAAAGACGGGTATTACCGAGATAAAAACGGTAAAATGCAAGCACCGCTTATTGTATTTAGAAGAGATAGTTTAGAAAAGAATAGAAACCTAGGAAATAAGTTAGATGGTAACAATCCAATTAACTACGGTATATTTAAAAAGAAATTTTCAAAAAAGAATGTATATGACAGATTTTCTGTACTTAATAACAGACAGTCTGTAGATGAATACTATGCAGTGGCAATACCTGATTATGTAAATATTGTTTATGCATGTATTATCTTTACAGATTATGTCGAGCAAAACAATAAAATCATTGAAGGAATCAACTTTGCCTCTGATTCATATTGGGGAGATCCTGATAAATTTAGATTTAGAGCTATGATTAATAATTATACAACATCTACTGAGATAGTTCAAGGTAATGATCGTATAGTTAAGACAGAGTTTCAAATAAATTTATTAGGGCATATTATAACAGACGCTATAAATGCTCATCCTCACAACACAAAGAAGTTTTATACTAAGTCCGAATTACGATTTGGTGCTGAAACAGAGACAAATCTTTAACAGAACTGTCTATTTATATTAAATGGTGAACTCTCACCAAGTTTTCAAGCTTATAATATTATAATTGAAGTAAATGGCAAAGTTCACCGGCGAAATATCAGGTTCGTTAGCGTTTAGACAGGGAGGAGTTGTACAAACTCAAATGGTACCTGGTTTAAATGCACTAGCGCTTACTGGTTCCTTAAACATTACCGGATCTCAGCTTACTCTCAACGGAAGAAACATTTTATCTGAAATAGATGCTTTATCTGCTGGTAGTGATCCTGATATCGGAACGTTAAGGATACATTCTGCTTCTATGCTTGCATATACTGCGTCAAATGACGCTAGAGTACAGCGTATAGAGAGCTATACCAGTAGTATTAACTTATTAAACGCTGCAACTAGCTCATACTTCTTAAAAAGCGATGCTTCAAACGTACTTTCCTCATCTGCTCAAGTAGAAGCTTTAGGATTTAACAAAGATGTTATATCTGGCTCACAGCAAATTATAGATTTAGGATTTAACAAAGATGTAGTATCAGGATCTCAACAAATATTAGATTTAGGATTCGTTACTTCATCTAATATTGCATCATATAACGATTTATCAAATGTCCCCGGTGGTATTTTATCTTCTTCAGTGCAATTAGAAGGGTTAGGATTCATTACCGGTTCTGATTATAGTGATTTAGTTAATGTACCAAGTAATATTGTATCAAGCTCAGCACAAATACAATCATTCTTACTAAATACCGATACAGATTTTGGAACAGCTGTAGTAACAGCATCTAAATTTTCCGGAGATGGTTCTGGATTGACTAATATATCAGTAGGACAAGTAACTTCTATTAAATCTGATTTTAATAATACAGGATCATTAACTGTAGATCATAACTTTAATAGTCAAAACATAAATGTAACTGCATATAATGGTAGCGGATACCAATTTATTCCAAGCTCAGTTCAAATACTTAATAATAACTCAGTAAAATTAACTTTTGACTCTTTAACTACTGGTTATGCTGTAGTAGCATTAGGAGGTCATATATTTTCTGGTTCATCTGCTTGGGAAAACTTAACTAATGTACCTGGAGGTATAATTTCCTCTTCAGTACAAATAGAAGCACTAGGATTTATTACAAGTAGCTTTGTTAGCGGTGATACAGGATCAGTTTCTTCGGGAACTATCTCATCATCTTTACAAATATCTAATTTAGGATTCATAACCGGAAGTATTTACTCAGAATTAATTGATATACCTTCTGGAATTATATCTTCATCATTACAGATATCAAGTTTAGGCTTTGTAACATCATCTAGCGGTGGAGTAGTATCGTCTGGTACGATTTCTTCTTCAGCGCAAATACTCGATCTAGGTTTTGTAACATCATCCGGTGATAGTATACCTGCCGGTACTATATCTTCATCAGCTCAGATAACAGCATTTGGATTTTTAACATCCTCTCACTCTGATGTTAATGGATTAAACTTATTTACTGGTTCAATACAAACAGAAGTAGATTCTCTTAAGACTTTTACTGGGTCTATACAGAGTCAAGTTAATAATTTAGCAGCAGCTACTAGTTCTTATTTGACTAGCCTTACTGGAGGTATTTTATCTTCATCTGCTCAAGTAGAAGCTTTAGGATTTATAACAGCATCAGACGGTTCTGTACCTTCTGGTACTATTTCTTCTTCACTACAGATTAGTAACTTAGGATTTGTCACATCTTCAGCAGGAGCTGATGTATCTGGTTTAAATAGTAAGACAGGTTCTTATGCAACAACTGGTTCAAATACATTTATTGGTCAACAAACAGTATCAGGTAGTATTATACCTGGACAATCAACTAATGATTTAGGATCAGCAACAGCCCCTTGGCAGCATTTATATATTACTTCTGGCTCAGTTAAATTTATGAACCCAGATGGTACTGAATTATCATCATTTAATAACACATTCGATGGTAATAAGGTAATATCAAATACTGAACATCCATTATTTAACACTTTTAACCCAGGTAGTACAGGTACAATAGAAGATTTTTTAAATGCAGTCTTCTTCCCTAATACTAACCCTACAATATCAACAGGTAATCAAACTATTGCAGAGTTTACCCCTTCTGGTTCATTAATTACAGCTATTACTGGTTCAGATGCAGAAGCTCAGGCAGTAACTTATACCTTAGATGATAGTTATACTGATGGATTTGTAGCTATTAATAGTAATAGTCTATACTTAAACGTATTACCTACAACAGAAGCATTTAATACTGATGACAGAGGAGATGGAACAGATGCACACCCAGTAATTATTAAAGCAACTGATAGTGTTGGTGGGACTGCGACTAAAACAATATACATAGATGTAACAACTAACACTGCTCCTATCTTTAGAGAGACTTCTGTAGCAGGAAATGAAATTACATCATTTACAACTTCAAGAAATGAAAATGCATCTGCAGGTTTAATTAGTAGGATATACTTTACTGATGCAGAAAGCGATACAATAACTATTACTTCTCAATCAGATGCAGGAGGGCACTTTAGTTTTACTAAATATGCAACATATGTAGATCTAAGACAAGTAACATCGTCGTTAGATTATGAAAGCATTACTCAATACAATATGAGTATAACAGCTTCAGATGAACATGCTGTAGCAGGAGATGATGCTAATGCAGTAACTACTTTACCTGTAACTATTAATGTAACAGATAACGTACAGCCAACAGTTAATAACCAAAACCTATCAGGAGTTAATGAAAATAGTTCTGATGGAGCAACAGCAGGTACTATTACAGCTTCAGATCCTGAAGGTGATACAATCACTTTTGTTAATGCTAGACTACATAGTATTCAGTTAGATGGATTTGCAGTAGCAACTGGTTCTTATTCGGGTACTTCACAAGCTTCTGACCCACATGAAGATGCATTTAGTATTTCTTCTACTGGTGTTGTAACTAGAAAATCAGGTGTATATTTAAACTCAGATATCATAGATAGATACTATTATGAAGTTACAGTTACAGATGCATACAATAACGGAACTGATACAGGACTTGTTGGTATACCTATTGCTGATGATACTGCACCAACGATTAGTGGAGACACAACTTTATATGTTATTGAATCTGCAGTAACTGGAGATAATATTTACGATAACACAAACGGTTATTCAGGAACTACTTCTAGATTTACAGCTAATCAAACTGTTACTTGGGGAGTTAGTTCATCAAATGATTTAAGTATAAGCTCAACTGGATATTTAACTCTTGCTAGAGATATATCTGGTTCTGCTACTGTAGGAGGAGATCAAATAAATGGAATAGTAACAGCTACTAATACATTCGGTACTCCTACTACTCAAGCATTTACAATTAATGTTACAGATAATGTTGCACCAACTATTACATTTAGTAATACAAGTGCTAATTTAAACACTAACAAAGCTAGACCAGGTAATAACTTAGTCACTATGACATTTAGTGATGCAGAAGGAAATAGTATTGACTTTAATTCTTTCTCTGCTTCATTTGCTGGTAGTGACTTAACAATATTTGAAAGCGGTAACTCTAGAATAGTTAGAGCTTCATCTGATTTAGCAGCAGGAACATATAATGTAACAGCTTCAATAGCTGATACTGAAGGATTTGCAACAAGAACTTCTAGTCATGCATTCACAATTGCACAAGCTGATACAGGAACTTTATCAACTAACGGAACATTTTACGTTATCGAATCTGCTACTAGTGGGTCTAATATTGTTACTAATAGTAATGGTAGAACTGGCACTCAAGGAGACTTAAGTGTGTCTTATTCTCCATCATACGGTTCACCATCCGTTCAAGCATTTACTTCTTCTAATGCATTTATTGCAGTAGATAATGCCGGAGGTTTAACATTAGGAACAGATATAAGTGGAAGTGGTAATGAAGGAGGAAGTAATATATCATCGAACATCACATTCCAAGACCAATACGGAAATATAGGAAGCGGTTCAATAACAGTTAACATAACAAATAATTCAGCTCCTGATATATCATTTAGCGATACCTCAGGAAATCAAAATACAAACCTGGCAACATCAGGTAGTACATTAGTTACTATTTCATTCTCAGATACTGAAGGTGATGGAATAGATTTTAACTCATTTGTATTTACTGATCCATCAGGTCAATTAAATACTGTAAGAAGTGGTGATACTTATTTAGTACAAGCAAATAATAATTTATCTGGAAGTACTTATGGGTATACAGCCTCTATTGCAGACTCTCATGGATTTGCTACTAATACAGAAACAGATTCATTTACAGTTGCTCAAGCTTCTATAGGTACGTTAACAGGTGATACTTCAATTTATATTATTGAATCAGCTGTTAGTGGTGCTGTGTATAGAGATGCAACAGGATATAATAACGGTAATGCAGCAGATGTAAATGTTAGCTACTCACCATCTTATGGTTCCCCGGTAGTTCAGTCATTTACTTCATCCAATGCTGCTATAGTAATCAACAGTGCAGGAAATTTAACTTTAGGAGTTAATATAAGCGGTTCTGCAACAGGATCTGGTGATACTATAAGCAGTACTATTACTTATCAGGATCAATATGGAAACTTAGGATCTGGCAGTGTAACTGCTACAGTTTTTGCTAACCAGGCTCCTTTAGCTACATTTACAAATGCTCATTATTCGATACTTACAGCTTCTATAGCTCAAGGTACTACACTAGTTACTGGATCTATTACAGATACTGAATCTGATACTCCTTTCTCAATGTCATTGTCTGGAACATCAGATTTAGTTGCAGTACCTCAAAATGCTAATTCCTCATCATATTACATAAATGCTGCAGGAACATTAAGTGGCGGAACTATTTACTATACAGCTAGTATACAAGATAGTTTTGGTAAAACTAGAGAATATAATAGAAGCTTAACTATTTCTCAACCTCCAGTCAGCTGGTATGCATATTTAGATGAAGGTGGTGTTTATGCTACTTCTGAGGCAAATGCTCTCTCTATGTACGGAGACGCAAATGATGATGGGACTACTGATACAGGTACTTTATTCAAAGCATTTGCTGGAGGCAATATTGGTAATGGTAAAATTACAACAACAGCATTTACTGGATTAGGAATTGATAATGCATTCCAGATAGCGAGTGGTAACTCATTTGAAGGATCTAGAACTACTGCATTATTAAATGATATAAATCATGCAACTGGATCACAAAGTAATACAGGTTTAGTCATTGTATTCCCATCTGGTTCAGGATTTACTTTACCGAAAACATTTACAAACTCTATAGGAGGCTCAACAGTTGGAGAGTATTTATTATATGCCGATAGAGTTGGAACAGGAATTGTAGACTCAGTACAGTCTGCATTCGTAAGATATTTTGACTTCGAGGATAGTAATACTTATCCAAATACTTCAATTGATAGATTTGGTGTAATATTTACTCAAGGAGATGCAACGACAGATATAAATTATTTCTTGATGGCTTCGAGTGGATCGGCTCCATCTTCAACACAATAACGTAGACTATGGCTATAAACATTAGTACTGACATAGCGGTAACCACGGGCGGTAAGTTAACAGACATTACCGCAATACAAGGTGGATGGCAGACAGTTGATACTGTAGCTGACATGAATGCCTTGACCGGTAGTGCTACGTTAAAAGGAAAATTAACTGATGGACAAATCTTTTATGTTAATGATACTGATGCACTTTATCAACTAACTATAGCAGGTTCGTTTCCATTCAATACATATACTTTCAATAGTTTCTCATTTGGAGGAGGCGGAGGTGCTTCTTCTTTAGGAGAACTAACAGATGTGGCAACTGGTTCATTAAGTAATGGACAAGTACTACAGTATAATTCATCAACTCAAAAATGGGAAGCAAGCAACGTTTCCGGAACTGGAGATATATCTGCAGTCTTCGCAGGAGATGGATTAACAGGTGGAGGATCAGCCGGTTCAGTATCGTTAGATGTAGATCCTGGATTAGGTATTCAATTAACTACAGATGGAGTTACTTTAGATACTGGTTCAACACATTTTATAAACGCAGTTAATGGTATAACTGTTCCAAGTATTTTTACTCAGACTGGTTCATACTATTCAACGGAAAACAACTTACAAGTAACAGGATCCCTAGAAATCAACTTTAAAGGTGTAGGTGAAGCATTAAGTATAACATCAGGTTCTCAAGAACTATTTAAGTTCCATAACGACGGAGTTTTACAGTTTGTTACACAGTCAACACCGCCAACTGCACGAGCAGGAGGAATTTATTTTGATTCCTCTGGATTTTTGTGGACTGGAGTTGTAGATTAGTGATATTTATTACAAATGGAACTAAACATTTTTATTAACAAATTAACAATTTAATTTAGACTATTATGGCAACATGGAAAAAAGTCATCGTCTCGGGAAGTGGTGTTTCCCAATTATCAAATGATTCAAACTATTTGACAACCTCCGGAGATGGTGGAAGCTTAACTAACCTTACTTTCGGTAACATTACTGGAAGACAAGAAGGTGTAGAAGACATCGTTGGTGGACTTATTGTCGGTGGGACGAACATTACAGCCACTTATGATGATGGTGCTGGTACGTTAACTATTGATGCAGATTTAACTGGTGATATTACTGGTGTAACTGCAGGTAATGGTTTAACTGGCGGCGGAACATCGGGAGACTTGACAATTAACGTTGTCGGTGGAGATGGTATTACAGCTAATGCTGACGAAATTGAAGTAACAGTAGATGATTCTACAATTGAATTATCCGCTTCAGACGGTTCAGGAGCTGTTAGAGTAAAAGCATTAGGTATTGATACTGCACAGCTTGCTGCTGATGCTGTTGATGGTACTAAAATTGCTGACGATGCAATTGATAGCGAGCATATTGCTGATGGAGCTATCGATACAGCACACATTGGTGATGACCAAGTAACTGCTGCTAAGTTAGATGACACTGGAGTATCTGCTGGATCATATGGTAGTACTACTGCAGTACCTGTAATCACAGTTGACGCACAAGGTCGTTTAACTGCTGCAAGTACAGCTGCAATTGCTACTTCATTTGATGTTTCTGCAGATTCAGGAACAACTGACACAGTAGCAGGTGGTGAAACATTAAACTTCGCTGGAGGTGTTGGTGTTTCTACTACAGTATCTGATAACAATATACAAATTGATATTGCAGATGGAATTGTTTCTGGTTCTACTTATAGCTCACCTTCTCAAGGTACTCTAAGAGCTACAATCAACGGTGCTAACTCAGACGTTGATTTAGGATTACAAACTGGAGACTCTCCAGAATTTGCTGGTTTAACTGTTAGCGGTGATGCTACAGTAACTGGTGACTTGACTGTTCAAGGAACTATGACAACTCTATCTACTACTAACACTGCAATTAAAGATAAATTCATCTTATTGAACTCAGGTTCAGCTAACCCAGATGAAGGTGGTCTTGTAATTGACGCAGGTAGTGGAACTGGCCCAGCATTCTTATATGATGCAGGTGACACTAGATGGGGTGTTAATATGTCCGTTTCTTCAACTGCAACTACTGCAAACAACGAAGCATATGTTTCATTAGTAGTTGATGAAGATAACGTTGCACATGATGTTACTGATGTAAACTATCACAAGAGAGGTAACATTAAAGTAGATGCTAGCGATGAGATCTACATTTATGTCTAAATAATTAAAGGATACGGGGAGGGTTCACCTCCTCCCCCGACTCTTTTTTTATAGTTTTCGTGAACAAATAAGATTAACAAAAAATTAAGTATAAATGGCAACTTGGAAAAAGATAATAGTATCAGGTTCGGTAGCAGAACTTAATACTTTAACAGTAACCAACGCAGTAACTGCAAACAGTTTTAGTGGTAATGGAGCATCCATAACTGGTGTAGTTCACAACTCAGGAGAAATTGCATCAGATATTTCTGGTTCATTCACTTCATTATCATCATCTATTGCTACTAGATTTGATGGTTTAACTTCTGACTATACAGAATTAACTAACATTCCAAGCGGAATAGTATCATCATCTGCACAGATTGATAATCTATTCAATATTGACGGTGTTCACTCAGGTTCAGCTCAAGTCGTTGCCAGCTTAGTAAACCAAGAGGTTGATTTAGGAACTGCTGCAATCACTGCTTCTTATTTTAAAGGAGACGGTTCCCAATTAACTAACGTAGATGTTTCACAAAATGCTACAGTAGCGTCTACATTTACAAATCAAACATCGGTTGCCGTTACACACAATTTCGGTACTAAAAATGTTATAGTTCAAGTATATAATGATAGTGATGAATTAATCATCCCAGCTACAGTAACTTCAACAAGTACTAGTGTATCTACAATAACATTCGATTCAAGCACTTCAGGTACTATAGTAGTAGCAAAAGGTGGTCACATCGTATCAGGATCTGTAAACGCGTTAGACGGACAAGCAGGTTCATATTACTTAGATTATGATAACTTTACTAATGTACCTTCTGGTATAGTTTCTTCATCAGCTCAAATAGATCAATTATTCAATATTGACGGAGTACTTTCAGGTTCTGCTGAAGGTGACGCACAAGGGCAAATTAAATTAAACGGAGTCAACGTAGATGCAAATGCTTTAGGAACAGGTGACTCTCCAACATTTAATAGTTTAACATTAACTGGTGATTTAACAGTACAAGGTACAACAACATAATTGAAACTGCAAACTTATTAGTAGAAGATAAATTTATATTAATTAACTCTGGTTCTGGAGCCGCTGATGGTGGTTTAGTAGTCAATGGTGCAGGGTCAGCAATTGGATGGGATAACAGCGAAGGTAGATGGTCTTTAGATTCTGCTGGAGCGTTAGCTAACCAAACTACTATTTCAACTGATGCATTCGTAGCGAGTGTGGTTGATATAGATGCAGGTCATTCAGATATTTCAGCATATCAAAAAAATGGTAATATTAAAACAGATAACGGAACAATTTATATTTACTCTTAAGAAGTTTTTAAAGAAAATGGGCCTTAATGCAAATAAGTTTTTAACAGGTAAGGAAGCCAAGGAAAAGTTACAGACAGATGAATTGAGAAAAAATAGTAAACTTGACCTTACCGATAAAGAAATACAGTTTTTATTACAGAAACTCAGACAAGCAAACTACACTGGAGCTGAGTTTGAAACCTTTTATGTTATAGTCACCAAACTTTCTAGACTTTTACCCCAAAAATAGTAGGTAGTTAATTATACTTTTACTATATTTATAATAAAGCTATTACTGGCTCCGGAAGGAGAAGTGGGCTCTTTGAGTAACCAACCGTAATATAAGTAAAATGCCGAACTGGAAAAAACTCGTGGTTAGCGGATCAGATGCTAGCCTCAATAATCTTATAGTAAATAATGCTGTCACAGCCTCTGTGTTCTCAGGTGATGGCTCAGGACTAACAAACGTTAACGTTACAGTTACTGAACAAGCTACAGTCTCAGATACATTTACTTCAGTCACATCTAAATCAGTAACGCATAACTTCGGTACAAAAGATGTAATAGCTACAGTATACAATAGTTCAGACGAACAAATCATTCCTTCTTCAATTACTACTACCAACACTAACACTGTTGTTTTAACATTTGATACAGCTACTACAGGTAGAGTAGTCGTAGCAAAAGGAGGTCATCTTGTGTCTGGTTCTGTTCAATTATATAAAGAAAGTGTTACGGGTAATACGTCCTATACTATCAATCATAATTTAAATGAAGATTTCCCTATAGTACAAGTTTATGATAATAACAAAAACCAAGCAATACCTGCTTCTATAACAAGCTCAAATGCAGATAACGTAATTATTTCATTTGATAACTCATTTAGTGGTACGGTAGTTGTAAAAAAGTGATATTTATAAAAAGAAGAAACTAAACAAAAATTAATTTAAAATGAGAATAGATAGCCCTAAAATGACTAACGCCGAGATCACTGGATCATTCAGTGGTTCGTTTACAGGTGAAATTCAAAGCTCTGTAACAGCAGACTCGGTAGCATTTTCAAACATCACCGGCTTTCCAAACGGTGTAATCTCCGGATCAGCAACTCAAGCTAGATCTCAATTAGGAGTAGTAATTGGAACAGACGTACAAGCGTACGCAGATAACTTAAACGATATAGCAGGACTTAACGCTACTGACGGTAACTTTATAGTTGGTAATGGTTCTGCATTTGTAGCAGAATCTGGAGCTACGGTAAGAACTTCCTTAGGATTAGGTTCTTTCTCAACCATTAGTTCCTTAGCATATGCCGACTTAACTAGTATTCCTTCAGGCATTGTTTCTTCTTCTGCTCAAATAGACAACTTATTTAATGTAGACGGTTTAGTTTCTGGATCTACTTTATCATCAGCCGGTCAAGGTTCTGTAACATTAACAACAAATGGTGTTGCAGCTTCAGCAGTTGATTTAGGATTAGAGACTGGTGATTCACCGACTTTCGCAGGATTAACAGTTAACGGGGCTATCGTAGTAACTGGGAATGTTGACGGAAGAGATATTGCAACAGATGGATCTAAATTAGATGGAATTGAAGCTTCAGCAGACGTTACTGATACAGCTAACGTTACTTCAGCAGGAGCATTAATGGACTCAGAAGTTACTTCACTTTCAGGAATTAAAACTTTAACAGTTCCTGATAGCACAACTATCTCATCTTTTGGTGCTAGTTTAGTAGATGATGCAGATGCAGCAGCAGCAAGAACTACTTTAGGAGTAGATGCAGCTGGTACTGATAACTCAACAGACGTTACTTTAGCAGGTACTCCTGACTATATCACAATATCAGGTCAAACAATAACTAGAAATCAAATTGACTTAACTGCAGATGTTACTGGAGACTTACCGATATCAGAAGGTGGTACAGGAGCTTCTACAGCAGCCGCTGCTAGATCTAACTTAGGGGTAGATGCTGCAGGAACAGACAACTCTACAGATGTAACTTTAGCTGGTTCAAGAGATTATATAACTATATCAGGTCAAGAAATAACAGTTGGTCAAATCGATATATCAGACGATACAAACTTAGCTGTTTCAGATACTTCAGGTCAAACAGGTATTGATATGTCCTTAACAGGAGATACTTTATCAGCTACTGTATCAGGATTAGGAACAGGAGCAACAGTACAATTTGCTAACTTAACAGTATCAGGAGATTTAACAGTAAGTGGTACTACTACTTCTATTAACTCAACTAACTTAGACGTAACAGATAAATTAATCGCAATCAACAGAGGCGGTTCTACAGCTGCTTCAGCAGATGGTGGTGGTTTATTTATTAGTGGTGCTAATGAATCATTAACATGGGATAATGGTAATTCAAGATTTACTTTCTCTGATGACTTAAATGTAGGAGGTAACTTAACATTATCAGGAACAGTAGACGGAAGAGATGTAGCATCAGATGG
>Ga0181572_10001195_pt1 | contig 18915 bp, 14 predicted proteins | sample 101ome_26_FD_133004 | JGI IMG/M metagenome (GOLD analysis project Ga0181572, IMG submission 133004) | Coastal salt marsh microbial communities from the Groves Creek Marsh, Skidaway Island, Georgia - 101408AT metaG (megahit assembly) | ecosystem: Environmental > Aquatic > Marine > Intertidal... | reverse complement strand
TACGCAGAGAAGAAGATTTCAAATGTATTAGTGCTACCCGTCCTAAAGGTGCTCGATCCACAAACGCCACCAAACCAAGCATATTATCCCTTAATCCTGCCGCTGCTACTGTCGATACTCCCAACCCAATTCTAACTACTATACAGAATTCACTTGCACCAGGAAATTCCAAACCAATCAAAGGGAAGGACAAAAAATTTGTTGCTTTAACTAACAATTTTGTTTACAATCGTAATGGTAATTTCACCAGAGAAAGTTATGAAGCAATTACTATGGTTTATCTTAGAGACATTTTATCTATTTTACAGAACAAACCGCGCGGTAGACGATTCATATACGGATTCTCCAATAGACGTACTATTATTGATGAGATTTTACGACTTCAAGAAGAACATCGTAAACAAGACCCTCCATCTGTTGTTCCTCCAGAACAACAACAAGGACAACAACAAGGACAACAACAAGGACAACAACAAGGACAACAACAAGGACAACAACAGGGACAACAAAACACTGATGTTGACCTGCACGATGATACCTTCGACGATACCCAATATGTTAATAGCATTCTTAATACACATAAAGAGGAGGAAGAAGTAGACGTGCAATTTATTGAATTGCAAAAAATTGGTGAATATCGCAACCTCACACAAATTTCTAATAAAATTCCAAATTTCATCATTAGTAAAGAAAATGAAGATATCAATAATGAAAACGAAATCGGTGTAAAACCTACCAATTTTGAAACAAAAGAATACAATGAATTCCTCAAACGAAAGGAAAAGATGGAATATGAAGACAATACTTATTTTGATGACCTCTATCCAACATTAGACGATCCTAATTTCAGTTCCAAAATCGCTTACAAACAAGAATTTCAAGAAACCAAATACGATGGAGAAATTAAGGATATCGAAAAAGAAGCCGATAAGTACTGTAACGTTGGATTTGAATTATCTCCAAATCAGTTATTTGTCAAAAACTTCTTATCTCCTCAAACCCCTTACAATGGATTACTTTTATACCATGGTGTCGGTACTGGTAAAACATGTTCTGCTATTGGAATCACGGAAGAAGTTCGTAAATACAATCAACAATCTGCAAATACACAGAGAATTATCATAGTTGCTTCCCCTAACGTCCAAAAGAATTTCGCTTTGCAATTATTTGATGAAAGTCGCCTTGAATTAAAGGGTGGATATTGGAATCTACAAACTTGTGTTGGCTCATCCTTAATCAAGGAAATAAATCCAACCAATATGAAAGATGTTCCTCGTGAAGTTATCGTGCGTCAAATCAACAATGTCATCCATAATCATTATATATTTTTAGGTTACACCGAATTCGCACGTTTCATTCATAAATCAATCACCGTCAAAGACGATTCCCTCAGCAACAAAGACCGTAAATTCAAAGAAATCTCTAAAATCCGTGAAATATTTGACAACCGCATGATTGTCATTGACGAAGCCCATAACATTCGTATTAGTGAAGACAACAAGAAAAAACGTATTGGTTCTTCATTATTGAATATTGCCAAATATAGCCGAAATATGAAATTATTATTATTGACTGCCACGCCAATGTATAACGCTCATGATGAAATACTATGGATTGTCAATGTTCTCAATGCCAACGATCAAAGAAGTACAATATCCTATGATGATGTTTTTGATAAAACGGGTAAATTCATTGAAGCTAATGATAATAAAGAAGGTGGTCGAGAACTTTTAATGAGAAAATTAAATGGTTATATTTCCCATGTTCGTGGCGAAAACCCATATGCTTTCCCTTTCCGTCTATATCCAGAGGTTTTTGCACCAGAGAAATTAGCCAAGACCTATCCTACAAAACAATTCAATGGAGTTGCTATTGAAAAACCTCTTCAACATATTCCTCTATATTCTCATACAATGCACGAAACACAAGCCGAAATTTATCACAATATCGTGAATAATTTGAAAGATGCCAATAAAATCAATTCGGAGAACATGCAGTCTTTTGGATATACTATTCTACAAAAACCTCTAGAAGCGACTATTATTACATATCCAGGTAAGAAACAAGTCGGTAAAGAAGGATTCGCAGAAGTCATGGATTTCAAAAGCACCAATAAACCTCTTCCAAAGAAATACGACTTCAAATACAAACCAAACATTATCCAGAATCACGGTCGCGTATTCCAAACAAATGTGTTGAGAAAATACAGTATCAAGATTGCATCTATTTGTGACACAATTCGTAAAAGCAAGGGCGTCATATTAGTCTATTCACAATTCATTGAAAGTGGTATTATTCCAATGGCACTCGCTCTGGAAGAAATGGGTTTCTCTCGTTACAGTTCCAATGAACGAATCTCATCATTGTTTGAAGAAGCACCAACACCAATTATTGATTCAAAGGAAATGGTTCCTAAATCAGAAATGGTGAAACCATCTCATTACAAACCAGCCAGATATTGTATTATTACAGGAGACCCTCAATTATCCCATAATAACGCCCAAGATATCCAATTTATTAATCGTCCAGAAAACAAACATGGTGAAGAAGTCAAAGTATATTTGATTTCAAGAGCCGCTTCGGAAGGTCTTGATTTCAAAAATATTCGTCAAGTTCATATCATTGACCCGTGGTATAACATGAATCGTACAGAACAAATTATAGGACGTGCCGTTCGTAATCGCAGTCACTGTGGATTACCATTCAAGGAAAGAAATGTAGAGATCTATTTACATTCTTGTACTGATGGTGAAATGGAAACACCTGATATGTATCTTTATCGTCTTGCGGAGAACAAAGCTCTCCAAATTGGTGGAATCACACGTATATTGAAAGAAATGAGCGTAGATTGTCAATTAAACATTCAGCAAACCAACTTTACTGTTGAAAAATTACAGACTCTCGTTGAAAATCGCGATGTCAAAATAGAATTGACTAATGGAGAACAAGTCGACTTTAATATCGGAGACAAGCCATTTACTGAAATTTGTGATTATCAAGACAATTGTGAATTCAAATGTTTTAATAAAGATGGTTTCAACTCCAGTACTACTGAGAAAAGCACATATAACACTGTCTTTGCGCGAATGAATTACAGTGAAATATTACGCAAAGTCAAAGATATCTTCCGAGAACATCATACATTAAAACAATCGGATTTATTGAATCTCATCAATAATAAACGTGAATTCCCTCGTTCTCAAGTGTTTTATGTACTTTCTCAAATCATTGACAATAAAAACGATATCTTAATTGATAAATACAATCGTAATGGCACACTCATCAACAAAGGGAATTATTACGCATTTCAACCTGTTGAAATCAATGATGAAAATATCAACACCTTTGAAAGAAGCGTTCCAATTGATTTCAAACATGACAGCATTCGCTTCGAAGGGCCTCTTGTCACCGAAAAAAATGCTAAGAAAACTTCAAAACCAGTCAAAAAGTACGAGGATATTTTGAAAAATATATCAGAGAAATTAGATACATATGATAAAACCATACCAAATAATAAATTGAATTCATCTTCTGATTGGTATGCATATGCATCCGCTACTTTGACACAACAATTATTGGGAAAGCATCATCCTCAAATATCAAAGAATCACCAAAAGACATACATCATCCATCACTATTTAGATGAGCTTGATATCGAATCCAAATTCATCATTATACAATATATATTTACTACGATTATTGAGACCCCTACCATCATTGATAAAGCAATCAAATCTTATTTTGAGAAAAACATGGTATCTCATAAGAATAAAATCGCCATCGTAGTTCGCCACCATGCCAAAAAGAAAAGTCACTATTTATATATTCTTGAAAAGAATAACACAGTTGTTGAAGCCCAACCTTTAGATTATGAAAACTTCACACCATTATTATTGGAGCATTTTGGAATCCACGAAAACCTATTTTATCCTGAAATTGGATTCATGTCTTATATGAAAGAAAATGTCGTCTTTAAGATGAAAACTATGCAAAGCAATCATTCTGGAGCTCGTTGTTCGCAGGCAAAAAAACAAGATATCATGTCGCGTCTACATTGTATTATGAATGGGGAGCAATGTAAACCAGCATTTAATGATAGTCTCGGAAAATATGAATATAAATATAGTAATGATGACATCAAACAGATTAATAAACACAGTCTATGCTTCATCGTGGAAATGGTTCTTAGACACCTTGATGATATTCGTCACCGTAATAAAAGATACTTTGTGACATTAGAAGAAGGTCTATTTAATCAAATTGAAAAATTGTAAATGTAAATTTTTTCTATCCCTATAGTAGCATGGTGAAAACTTCTAGAACATCTAGAACATCTAGAACATCTAAAACATCTAAAACATCTAAAACATCTAAAATGAAAGCTTTCAAAGCAAATAGGACTCAAAAAACCAAACTCAAGCTTAAAAATCCTAACAAATCACAAGTACCAGCACCAGTAGTTGCTGTAGAACAACATGATAAAACTGAATTATATCAGAAACCTTTTACCGAAGAACAATTGACAAACTGGAAAAGTCTCATACAACAGAGAACCAATGTAAGTCCTGGCGAGGAATTGCACGATTGTACTTATAATTCTTTATGGTTTATGAAAGACATCGACTTAGAAAATGCCAAAAGTGGTTCCAAAAATCAAAATTGCAGCAAAGCAAACCTGCAAGGAGATGACTTCCTGAAAGTTTTCAAAAAATCAAAAAATGACAAAACTGTTTCGTATAAATTATTAAGAATATGTATTCAAGATCTTGTCACACGATTAAGAAAAGAACATGCTTGTTACATGTTATTTGAACGCATTGGAGGTGACGGACATGCTGTTCTATTAGCAAGAGACAAAAATGATAATTATTTAATTATTGACCCACAGCATAGCATCAAGGATACTGATTTGTTTCAATATATTCATACACAACAAATATCAAATGTTTTTTCTATTACCAAGACACCTATCATTTATAAAAAGATACACCCTACTCCGAAAATCCAAAGTAGTACAAAGAAGAAGTCAAAGAAGAAGTCAAAGAGCATGTCTAGTTCGAACAAAAATTCACCGCAAACTAACATGAAACCTAAAAACTACGTAGAAAATGTTCTTAATTATAATGATAACAAAATATCTTCTAGTCCTCCTCGTCAATCACTTGTGTTAAATTCTTAAAAAATTGATTTCTATATGTCAGAAATATATATAGAAATATAATATCATAGTATTGTAAAGATGACTACTATCAACAACAAAAATAAAAGCAATAAAAGCAATAAAAGCAATAAAAACAATAACAACAATAACAACAATAACAACAACAATAAATCCCCACCTATTTATGGCATCTTTCATCCGTCGGTTCTTGAAAGGAAGGTCCATTTAAATATTAATCAAGTAGGAGAAAATGTCAAAAAAAATTTAGAAGATAAATTGAATGATTTATATTGCAATAAATGTATTCCCGAAGGTATCATTCGTAATGACTCTATTAAATTAGTAACATATAGTGCAGGTAATGTTAATGGAGAACTCATTTCTTTCATATGTGTATTTGATTGTTTTGTTTGCAATCCTGTAGAAAATATGATTATCGAATGCAATATTAAAACTATTACCAAAGCGGGTATTCATTGTGAATATTTTGATAAAGAATCCAAAAGTGTTCCATTACACATATTCGTTGCACGAGACCATCATTTTAATAACGAAGAATTCAATAAACTCAAAGAAAAAGATGAAATTCGTATTAAGGTCATTGGAACACGTTATGAATTAAATGACCCCTATATCTGTGTGATTGCTTCATTAGTCAATAAGAACATCAAGATTTATGAATGAAATAACGAGAATTTACGAACATTTACGAACATTTACGAACATTTTCTTGAAATGATATAAAATCTTTTTTATTGATTAACATAAGATGGACTTAGAAAGCATCCAAAAATCAATTGAAAAGTTTGAAAAACCAAGACAAGTAGAAGTCTTGAAAATTCTTGTCAAACATGATATCAAAGTTACTGAAAATAAAAATGGTATTTTTGTCAATTTATCTACATTAGACCCTGCCGTTATTAGTGATATTAATACATATCTTAGTCATATTCAATCACAAGAAAATACATTGCACTCACGTGAATTAAAACAAGATGAATATGCAAAACAATATTTCTCTTAACCATATAGAAAGATACCTTATTATTATACATCATGATTCACTATAGTTTTGTTGTTCGTAACCACGTCAACCGAGACCGAATTAGTAATATCTGTGATATTTCTAATTTTAAAGCCAACTTCCTCTCTAAGAAGAATTTTAAAGCCATCGTTAAGATAACCAAACAGCATAAGGAAATTTCCAAAAAGAAAAGACGGCAAGTTACTAATGAATTGTCGGAAACCGAGATTTATAAATTTTCTAATAGCGCAGTTAATGACACTACACCTAATACTACACCTAACAATACACCTAACAATACACCTAACAATACACCTAACAATACACCTAACAATACACCTAATACTCAACACAACAATTCTAGAGACGAAATCCAAAGACATCAAAACAAACCTCCTGTTTTCAAACTCCGTAGAAATCATCGTGACCGACTTTTTTGGACTATCTATGTTCTTCATCATGGATTCATGGAGTATCATAAAATCCACCTCCATTATGGTAATGTTTATTTGCAAGAACGTCTTGAAATAGCTCAATATCTCGATACCAATACTGGTCTCAAATCATTTAATCATAAAATTACCAAAGCTACCATGGAAGAAATACGCAGTGAATTAGTCTGTCCTGAATATAAAACATCATTCCATGCACTATGTGCTCTTTGTTGTTATTACAAATTCAAAATCATTCTGATTCATGAAGAGAAAAAATATTTCATTGAATTTTTCAATACAGTTGGATACGAACGCGTACATATCCTTTCACACGACAAACACGACTATCATATAATTCACGAAGATGCTACTGAAGACCAAATAGAACAATGTACCAAAACTAAAATCCCATACGTCCACTACACCAAACCTATGAAAGGAATGTCATCTTATAAAGTAGACGACCTTCGTAAGAAAGCACAACTTCTTAACATCGATCAAAACAAAACCAAATTGGAATTATACGAAAATATTTATCGTTATATTGGATAAGTGATAAGCGAAAAGCAATAAGCGAAAAGCGATAAGCCAAAAGCAATCGGGTAATAATGCCATTAGCCTATTTCATATAAAATTGAATTAAACTTATTATATTATGGTTATATATATCATTATTATGGAATTGGAAAATTTAATTAAACACTATTTAGACAGCAATCCTATTCTCGTTACCGACTACAAAGTAAAAGAATTTGAGATCCGATTTGGTTCCAATGCAAAACTTGCTAGGCCACTCAATCAAGTCGATTATGAGAATGTCGTCAAACAATTATTATCTTGTGGATTCCATTCTGAAAACAAAGACGGTTCCCAATTACTTCGTATTACAAATGAGTTTGTCGATAAAAATACTGGAATGACACGTTTGTCTAATGTCCGCTGTGAATTAGTTGGCAGTGACGTTATTCAAAATTATTGCAAACATAATAGTATCCAACAATTACTTGATTCCCAGTCTACCATTACAAATCAAATACAATTTACACAAAAAATGAATTTTAAAGTGGATGATACTATTCTCACTCCAGTGGATGTTCGCAGTTTCAATTTCCGTGCTTCTTTCCAATCCGAACAATCATTCTCTCCTAATTCCAATTTTATTAAAAACATTATTACTGATTGGTCCAACTCCAAAAAGGTTTTCCGTCTTTTAAATCGCGTTCGTTTCTCCCATCCTATTTTACCACTCTTTGTGGATGTTACGATTGTCAAATCCTCTTTAAAAGAAAATCGTCGCTATGTTCCTATGTATACCATTCAAGAATCCAAGGTTTTTGAAAATACTTCTACCTATGAAGTGGAAATCGAATTAGATAACAAACGCGTGGGATACAATACTCCTTTTGCCAATCCAAAAGAACTTCTCGCTTCTATTCGTAAAGCTGTTCGCATTGTCATGACAGGTATTCAAAAAACCAAATATCCTATTTCCTATGACGAACAAGAAAAAATTGTAGATTCCTACCTTTCCATTATTCACGACAAAAACCATGGTATTGAACGAATTACTGGTAAACACTTTGTTGGACCTTCTACATTAACTCTCCAGATGGAAAACATTAGTGAAGCCAACGAACATAACACCGTTCCTACTATTCGTAATGATTATTGTGTCACTGACAAAGCAGATGGGGAACGTCGTCTTTTGTATATCCATTCCGATGGCAAAATTTACATGATTGATACAAATATGCAAATCATCTTTACTGGTGCTATATCTCAGGAAAAAACTATTTACAATACTATCCTTGATGGAGAATTTATTTACAAGAACAAATTAGGAGAAATCGTCAATTTATATGCTGCATTTGATATTTATTTCGCCAAAACCAAAGATGTGAGAACTACCCCATTTGTTTCCACGGAAAACTCACGATTAAAATATTTACAACATGTTATATCTGTACTTAAACCTGTATCTATTATTAGTGAAAGAAACAAAAATCTCCCTTCTCCTATTCGTATCCAAGCCAAATCATTCTATGTTTCCGATGAAAATGTTTCCATATTCTCTTGTTGTAGTAAAATTCTATCCAATGAAGACGATGGATTACTAGAATACAATACAGATGGATTAATCTTTACTCCAAATAAACTCCCTGTCGGCGCTGATAAAGAGACTGACAAACCTTCCAATTTCCGCACTACTTGGCAACATTCATTCAAATGGAAACCTCCTGAGTTTAATACCATTGATTTCCTCGTCTCTGTTAAAAAAGATGTGAATAATCAAGATGAAATTCATCATGTATATCAAGACGGAGTTAATGTCAAGAAACAATCTTTAATCCAATACAAAACCTTAATTCTTCGTTGTGGGTATGATGAAAAACTTCACGGTCTTATCAATCCTTGTGAAATGATTCTTCAAGGCGACCTTCATAAAACCCCAGGTCATAAATTATCTGATGAAACTCCTGATAACAAATCTTACAAACCAGTACCATTCGTTCCTTCCAATCCTTATCAAGAAGACGCTTATTTATGTAATATCTCTCTCGTCCAACGTGGTTCTCATAGTGTATTGATGACTAGTGAAGATGAACCATTTGAAGAAAATATGATTGTGGAATTTCAGTACATCAAAGACCGAGAACCAGGATGGAATTGGGTTCCACTTCGTGTGCGTTATGACAAAACAGCGGAACTTCGCAATGGTATGAGTAATTATGGTAATGCATATCACGTTGCCAACAACAATTGGAAATCTATCCATTATCCTATTGACAAAAATATGATTCGCAGTGGTAACAATATTCCAGAGCAAAACACCAACGAAGATATTTACTACAATCGTTTACCAGCTCATAAATCACATACTCGTTGTCTACGCGATTTCCATAATTTATTTGTCAAGTATCATTTAATCAAATCTGTTGCAACCCGTAAAAGCACCTTGATTGATTACTCTGTCGGTAAAGCAGGTGATCTTTCCAAATGGCATTACTCTGGTATTTCATTCGTATATGGTATCGACGTATCTCGTGATAATATTCATAATGCCGTAGATGGTGCTTGTGCTCGTTACATCAACAAATATCGCAAATCCAATCAAATGTTCGGTGCTATATTCAATATCGCAAATAGTTCTTTGAATATTATGGATGGTAGTGCTTTCAATAGCGACAAAGAAAAATCTATCAATCAAGCCATATTTGGTAAAGGTCCGAAAGCCAATCTCGGTGACGGTCTTTTGAAACATTATGGAGTTGGTTCTCAAGGTTTTGATGTTGGTAGTTGCCAATTCTCTCTTCATTACTTCTTTGAAACTCCAAAAACATTGCATAATTTTGTCAGAAACCTTAGCGAAACTATCAAGGATAATGGATACTTTATTGGCACCTGTTACGACGGTAATTCTGTATTCCGTCTTCTTAGTGACAAATCCAATGGTGAAATGGTATCTCTCTATCATCACAGTCATAAAATATTTGAAATTATCAAAAGATATAGTGATGATGAATTCCCTTCCGATGAAAACAGTATTGGGTATGCTATTGATGTTTATCAAGACACTATTAATCAGTACTTCCGTGAATATTTGGTGAATTTCCCTTACTTCACCCAAGTCATGGAACAATATGGCTTTATATTATTAACACCTGAAGAAATGGGAGGTTCCGTATTACCATATAGCACTGGATTGTTTTCCGACCTTTTCCATATTTTGGAATCTTCCCCTGATAGCCACTCAGGATGTGCTTTGAATATGTCGGACAATGAAAAACAAATATCCTTCTTGAATCGCTATTTCATCTTCAAAAAAGTTAGAACGGTAGACACAGTTGCTATCATGAAACATGCATTATCCGATGACACAGTTACACTTGTTGTCAAGACCGATGATGATAAGGCGGCGGATGACAAGACAAATGACAAAACAGATGACAAGACAGATGACAAGACAGATGACAATAAAAAAGATAATTAAATTTATCAACACTTCCAACACTTCCAACACTTCCAACACTTCCAACACTTCCAACACTTCCAACACTTCCAATACTTCCAATACTTCCAATACTTCCAATACTTCCAATACTTCCAATACTTCCAATACTTCCAATACTTCCAATACTTCCAATACTTCAACACTAATACTTCAAACAATATAAACCTTTTTTTTCAAATAATATATCTCCAAATTTATGACATATTATTTATTACCTTGCACTAGCAAAAATATTATATATCATATTAATTGCCAATTACAAGACGATACTCCAGACATATTCATTTCTCATTCGTTGTCTTCTTATATATCTTCTATCAAAGAAAGAATCACACCAATTGAATCCGCCTGGAATAAATACAAGAAATTCCTCAATCCATATGAATTTATACATTCGAATATTCCTGGTAAGCATAAGTCCATTGCTAAATACAATCCTCTTTCCCGTTCTTACTTCAAAATGATGGAATTAATCCAAATTTTTGATTTATGTAAACAATCTTCCGCGCCCATCAACACATTTCACCTCGCCGAAGGACCTGGTGGCTTTATTGAGGCTCTTTGTCATTATCGTAATAATCCACGCGACCGATACATTGGAATGACTATTCAAGATTCAAATGTCAATGTCCCTGGATGGAAAAAATCTCAAAAAATCATCAAGCAATTCTCCAATATCCACATTGAAAATGGAGCAGATGGTTCCGGAGATATTCTACAAGAAGAAAATTTGAAGTATATCTACAAAAAATACGCCCATACGATGGATATTGTTACTGGAGATGGCGGTTTTGATTTCTCTGAAAATTTTAATAACCAAGAAGTAGATATTGCGCGTCTTCTTTACGGTCAAATCTGTAACGCTCTTATTTTACAAAAACCAGGAGGTGTCTTTGTATTGAAAATGTTTGATTGTTTTATGCATCATACTTGCGATCTTTTGTATCTTTTGACCGTATTTTATCGTAAAGTATATATTTGCAAACCTCACACTAGTCGATATGCCAATTCCGAAAAGTACATTATTTGCAAAGATTATCAAAAACCCAAACTTGATGTACTCCAATTATTATTACCATCTTTTCAAAAAATGAATGCCTCTGATTCTCGTATTTACCGCTTCCTTGATATTCAAATTTCGTCTTTCTTCATCAATAAACTTCAAGAATACAATGCCATCTTCGGACAACAACAACTTGAGAATATATCTCATACACTTGCTCTTATCTCTTCCGATGAACCTATTCGTAAAGAAAAGTGTGATCTTTTTATGAAAAACAATACCATCAAATGTATCCAATGGTGTAGTCGATACAACATTGAAACTAATATTATTTCTGGTCTAATTCAATTGCCTCATCAAAATGATAATCTTCAATTAGTTGATACTAGTGCTAATACCTCAAACAGTACCTCAAACAGTACCTCAAACAGTACAACCAATGATTCGTCAAACAATTCAACCAATCACTCAACCAATTATCTTTGTACTAGGGCATGATTGCATGACACCATTTACATTCTTTGGAGTACATTTTAATGGATAACCTATCTTGTCTTTCACAGTATATCCCCCTTGCGGAACTCCATATGCTAAGGCGTTTGCTACAGATTGTCCTAAGGCATTCATATATGTGGATGCTCCTCCTGTGATTGATTCATATTTCAATCTCAATATACGTGAGCTTGAAGATACTGCTCCCTGTTCTGCATATTGATGATTACTTGGTTTGTAAAATAATGGAACATATTTTGGTTGTAATGAAACTGGACCTGTGGAGTAAAACACTGTGGTATTTACATCTTGGACCCCTCCAATAGCCACTGAAGGGAAAATGGCGGCTTGAAATCCCATGGCTGCTGCAAAGGTTGGTGCTGTTGCATAAATTGCATTGCTTAAACGGATTCCTGGTACTACAGTTGTTGTTGGTGTAGACCATGTTGTATTTCCATCAGAATCTTGTGGCACTTGATAATTAATATTATCGAATATTGTATCAGATACCGCGGTTGTTGTGAATTCGAATTTCTTGTTTGATGCGTTATATGATAAATTCATTAGTAAGTGTTTGATTTCACCTTCAACTTTTATGTAATAATGTAAATTACTTATCATTGTGTTTTTGAATATTGCATTTACATCATTGTCATTATATGCGCCGGCTGGTATTGTTACTGGATAATATGTGCCATCTACCCATTGATATTCAAATGTTACGTCTTGTTGAAATACATGTTTAGGACAATGAGACAATCCATTAGAAGAGTATACGTTGTTTTTGGTATTTGCACCTCCTGCTTTGGATGTTTCATCTCCTTGACGTATGTTGTAGTATTGATTTCTATTATAAGATTTCGTACGATTATCTAAATATTGTTTGGTAGATGAAAAGAACTTTTTAGAATTCATACCACTACTTCTTACTCTACGTCTTGCATCTACCTCTTTGGAAAATGCTGTTGTACTACAGGCTCCACAACTTCCTGGACGTTCATCTTGACGTGTTGTCAAATTAAAATGCTTTATTTGTGTTATTCCAGTACAATCCGTAGATATTGTTCGGTGACTTCCACTTGGATAATCCATTGCCATTAAACCATTTGATTCGTTTTGGGTAGTCCCCTTTAATGTTCTTCGGTATAGTCTTAATGGATTCGCACGATATAAATTTGGGTTAGGATTAGTGGCATTTCTTACTCTTGCATTTACTATTTCGTTTATTGTTAAACCTTTCCATGAAGTATTTGTCATTATATTATATTTGTATATAATATATTATGAAATTTCCTTCATACAATTTAGAAACCATTGTACTTAGTTCTATCTTCGTCTTTTTTGCCGCTATCATTTTCGCTCATTTCTTCGGACAATTCTTAGATACCTATATGAATGTCATTCCACCACGCCAACGCCAATTAGAAGGTATGTCTTCTTTCAATGATGCTTCTTCTTGTGATTCAGAATGTCCTGGATGTGCTTCCAAACAATGTATTTGTTGCTCTACCGATGGAACCAAATGTTCCGAAGCTAATTGTTCTTGTTGCAATTCCACGGAAAACATGAAAGGCATGGAAAACATGAAAAACATGGAAAACATGAAAAACATGGAAGGTATGGGATGTTCGGCTTGCTCGGGATGCTCGAAAAAGTCTCAGTAAAATATATACCCGCAATATAGTTAAATCATGATTATCACTATTTCCATCATTTACATTATTATCATTATTATTAGTTCCATCATCGGCACCATCTACGGCACTGTCTATAATGCCATGTATACTTATTTACCTATTGATTCTTACTTTGCTACGGAAGGTTATCGTGGTGGTAGCGGCGGAATTGTTTCTTCCTGCAATACCAAACCTCTTGAGAAAAAAATAGATGCCCTTGATTCTAAAATCACCAATACATTAAATAGATATGAAGGTCGTCTCAATACTATGACTGAATTCAGTTTTAAGAACTTTTGTAGTATGGTTAATACTGAAACCCCTGAATCCTCACGAGACCACGAAAACTTGAAATTTTGTCGTCAAAAGGCAAAAGACTATAAATGGAATCGTGAATATTGGCTATACTAATATAGAAACAACCTTACATATAATACATCTCATTATGAATGTTGTATTATATATGGACTCTTTTAATAACGATTTTATTAATTTCCTAGAAACAAAAGAAAATATTGTTACCCACGGTGTATTTACCAAAATCATGTACTCTAATACCCTCTTCACTATGAATGGATTATACTTCTTTTTTCCCATTCAAATCCAAGAAATCAATTGTAATTCCTTCAATAAACTCTTCATCAAATTTGACCCCACTACCTCACTTAATAACACCATTATCCAGCATCTTTCCAATATTGAATCATCACTTTTACAATTGTATGCGCCCACTAAAAAAAAGAATCTCATCTTTCAAAATCAATTAAATTCCGGATACATCAAAATTCATACCAATCGCATCGTACGAAAGCATTCTCAATTTGTTGTTAAAATATCTGGTATATGGGAAGACAATGAAAACAATATTGGTATTACATATAAAATCATTCAAATTTCAAACAATGTCATTAATTTGTAGTTCCCTTCTCCCCATTACTATACTTCATCATTATTGATTGTGGGATTAATTTCTCTCTATGTACTTCTATCTTCTTATAACATTTGTTTATTGTCACCTCACTCACTCCACAAACTTGCTTCACATCTCTCTTTCCTAAATTTAAATTACATACTTGTGCTACGAAATACAATACTCCTGATGCCACTGCATGAGGTATATTATTATCGATTAATTTCAATTGGTCCAATTTACTTGCCACAAATTTACTCAACATTATCAATTCTTTATTGAAATTCAATTTACAAGCAAAACGGTCGATAAATGCAATCGGTTTTATCTCCTGTAGATTCGTTTGTAATGATGGGTCTACGTTTCGCTCTATGTTATTCAGGATATTCACCGCCATAGAACAACCATTTGTTGCACTTGCTTTATCTAAATTAAATATTTCTGCAATCTCATATGCATTTCTAGGACAACCATTCAAACGACATGATATGTATATAGAAGCGGCTTTTATACCATCTCTATTCAATCCCCTCAACATCTTTTGTTCGGAGATATCTTTATGAATCTCCATCGCACAATCTATGAAGATTTTTGGTATTCCTGCATTACGTGCCATTACCGTGATAAATTGAAATTCTTCGTTTAATGTCTTCTCACGATGTGGCATTGCTTGCCATTGCGTCCATTTCCTTATCTTACGCATTTCAAACGATGAATTCGCATTCGTCATCACTTTGCACCCAAACGAAGATTCTAACAATAATGGATTTATTGGATTTCCACATCTCGCTGGATCTTTTCCGTTCTTATCATCCGCGCCATAAAACGACCATTCAGGCGAGAAGTCCAATACTTGCTTATACATTATTCCACATGCCTTATTCGTACATGTTGGGAAGTCGTGGTCCATTACCATCAATGGAGAATTGCATACATCACAATTGGTTCTTGGTTCCTTGTAATAGACGCATTCCACTTCGTCGTTTGTTAATGTTGGGTTCTGCTCTCTTTCTTTTATATCTTTGTCAAACATATTCCACAATTGACTTTTCTCATATTCATTATAATTCTTCTTTTTCTTCTTTGTACGATTCGTTATTGCTGAGGTTGCTGAGGTTGCTGAGGTTGACTTTGTTTCTAGGTTAGACACACTTGACACACTTGACACACTTGACATACTCATAACTAAGATTTATAAACCTCTATTCAAACGCATTCTCAATCAATTTTTTATTTTATTGCGAACAATTACTACTAACTACAACTAAACCTACAACTAAACCTACAACTTAACCTACAACTTAACCTACAACTTAACCTACACCTTAACTACAACTTAAATTTCACAGATTTTTCCAATGAATCAAACATGGATTGTTCGTAAATTAATCCTCCTTGTGGTTTATATTCACTCGTTGAGTTGTATGTCTTTCCATTTCTACCTGTCACTTTTGTATCTGTATTTTGGTTTTGTGATTGGTTCTGCGGTTCTTCTTCTTCCATCATCGGGTCCTCTATTATATTTCCCCGTTCATCCATTTTCTTTCCTGTTTGCTTTCGTATCTCCTCTCTTACATATTGCGGTATCCAATTCGTCCACGATATGAACAAGGTGTTCGGATGCATGTATTTCACCAAAAATCCATTCTCTTCTAATTTCATCACCAAGTACCCTATACATTCTCCTTGATCGTACAGCGATTCGCCAAATATATATTCCGGGACTGTGAACCATATATGCTTGTCATTTCGCTTGGTACGACTTGTTATTTTTATTTTTTTATGGATTCGATTCAGCAATTTATTAAATATCGATACTTGCTTCAAATCCTTTTGATGATTCAAATCATACAAATCATCTATATCTATTTGTTGTGTATTATCTGTTTCATTTGGAAATATGAAGGAAGACATATATTTTCTTATGTGAAAAAAAACATAAAAATATTACGACACTTTGTTTATACATCTTTATCCATACAATGACTATTAAACATCTTGTTATTTCTGGCGGAGCGTATTATGGTTTCTGTATCTATGGTGCTTTACGACAACTTTCTTATTTGAATAAATTTCAAATTCAAAATATAGAAACCATTTATGCTACATCTGTTGGCACTATGATTGGGTGCATGGTTGCTCTTGATTATGATTGGAATACTCTCGACGATTATCTCATCAAACGTCCTTGGCATCAAACCTTCCCTGTCAATTTGAATTCCATTTTCAGTGCATATACCAATTGTGGCGTTTTTGATTATAAATTTATCAATTCCGTCATGCATCCTATCCTTCTTGGTAAAAATCTTGATCCGGATATTACACTTCGTGAATTCTATGATGTCACTGGTATCAAAATGGGATTTATTACCACCAATGCTGAAAACATCTCTTCCAAAACCTTGACCCATTTGAGTGACCCTGATTTACCTCTCACCAATGCCATTTATTATTCTTGCTGTCTTCCTATTCTTTTTAAACCTGCCACTTATAAAGGCGACATCTACGTTGATGGTGGCATTACAAATAATTTTCCGATTGACATCTCTATTGAAAATGGTGCTAAGAAGGATGAGATTCTTGGAGTTCAATTGCGTCCTTTGAATGCTCCCAAAGTCCAGACCGATTCTCTATTAGATTTCTTATTTTCTCTTCTCAATGTTATCATTAAATCGGTTATTGCCGTCCAACCCACCAATACAATTGATAATCATATCACCATTCAAAAACCCAGTCTATCATTGACTTCCTTATATGAAACTATCAATCACCAAAGTGTTCGTGAGGAACTTGTATCAAATGGTGTCAATACGGTTAATATGTTCTATAGTAGTGGTAGTAGTGGTAGTGGTGAGAGTAGTGTTGAGAGTAGCAGCGGCAGTGATGATAATGTCTAAAATTGAATCATTTTGTAAACACAACTATATTTTAAACATAAAAATATTATGAATCTTGTTACCGATATAATTGAATATTCCTGTGAATTATTAAATTCAAACATCAATTTGGAATTTGTGAGTTCTTGTACGCTTTTACTTGTCAAAGAAATCGCCACTAAGGTATTTGAAAAAATTAGAGAAAATTCGTTGAAAGTCAATGAAGTCCGTATGCATAATGAAAATATACTGAATAATCCGAGGTTATCACAATTACTTGCGAATGAAACAATATACACTCGTTTTGAAGTAAAATTGAAAGAACTTCCTATGATTAAAAAGCAAATCATTTATCAATTAAAACCAATTTCTCATTGGAAAAGCCGTTTTAGCAGTGGAAGTCATCATTATGGATTTAATTATGAAAAATCATATGAAGAAGTTATTAAACAAACTATTATTAACTTGAAGAAAAAATTTATTGATGCTACTATTTATTCTGAAAATAAAGAGATACGTGACGTACACGACCAAATTACTATTCATCAGGTCATCGTTGTCAATTGGGAAGTTCCAGATGTTTCAAAACAAGTCGAAAGTCCAATGATGCGCAGATTAAAAGCTACTAATCCGGGTGTTATATATCCGAGCAATATGGGACAAAAATGGACTGATGAAGAAGAAAATACCTTACTGGAAGAACTTGAATGCAATACACCTATTGACACTATTGCGAAAACGCATAAACGTACAACTGGTGGAATCAATGCCAGACGACGTCAAATTGCATATAATATGCATTTGAAAAAAGCTCCTATTGAAAGCATAATGCAAGTTACTAAACTAGAACGTGACCTTCTGATGGAAATGATAGATAGAAGACAGCAAAAGGCTAATTCTAATGAAATGAATGAAATCAAGAACAATATCAATGAATTACGACACGAGGTGAATGAATTGGTTGAAATGTTGAATGCAATTTACACCTTCGAAAACGTCTAGACTAACTATTTCTCCCTTTATCTTATATTATGGATTATTATTCTTTTTTGACTTATACTATCACCGTCAGTGTCATTCTTCTCCTTATTACCTACAAATATGCCTTTGATAAATTTGGTAATACCCACTGTAATAATTTCGTTTCCAATGTCTATCTTTATCTTGCTTTATCTATCTGTATTGCCGGATTATTCATCCATCTTTACACCTTCGGACATTTAAGTTCGCACAAACTATGCGAAAAAAAGAGGTTCAAAGTTAGGTCTTTTCATACCTGCGTAAAGTTTGATTATAAGCACTCGTTGAAGTGCTTTGATTACTTGTT
>Ga0181572_10001180_pt1 | contig 19068 bp, 34 predicted proteins | sample 101ome_26_FD_133004 | JGI IMG/M metagenome (GOLD analysis project Ga0181572, IMG submission 133004) | Coastal salt marsh microbial communities from the Groves Creek Marsh, Skidaway Island, Georgia - 101408AT metaG (megahit assembly) | ecosystem: Environmental > Aquatic > Marine > Intertidal... | reverse complement strand
CCCAGATAAATTTGTAATGTAATTACCTTTTCCGGTATGTCAATGTGTCTTTCCAGATAAAAACCTGGGCCATCTTGACATAATTCCACACGCAATTTCCCAGCAGTACAGTCAACACCAGTTATATCGCTCAAATGTAAACGAAAATCTCTGTTAGTAAAGTCTTTAAAAATATTGCCTAGTGGAGTATCCGCTCTAGCAAACGTTCTAAACTTGTTAGCACCATCACGTTTGCCTGTGTCACTAAAATGTGCTTCTGTTGGAAAATATTTTAGTATTTCATCAGCATCAGTAAAACAATCGTTAATGCCAAACCAACGCTCTGGATTTGTATTGTTTGTGTAATTTAGTCTAACTGCCATAAACTGCCTTTCCAAGAACTGAATCGTAATCTCTTAAATCCACTCCTCTAAACTTATCTTGCCCTTTACACTGTGTTATAAACATTTGCCATTGTTCTAGTTCGGCAGGTCTGTTTAACATTTTACGAGCATCTTCAATCATTCTAATGTCATGATCATCAAGCCAACGTGCTGTTAACAATTCATCAATTTTACCATTGGCTATCTCTTTAATTTCTTGTGGAGCATGTCTTGCCTGAAAGTGTCTTGGACCAATAACAAGTCTGTGATTTACATGGTTTTCACCCAGTTTATCGTAGGTGTATTCGTATAATTCTTTTAATCTAGTAGCATTGTATATCTGATAACTACTGTTCAAACTTACTAACAACCAGTCCATATTTTGTTTACGGTACTCAGCAAGTTCATCTACAAATTTGTCGATCTCTTCCCAAGAGTATAATCCAGCACTACGCATGTATTCAAACATAGGGCCTGGTGTATCCATGCTTAAATCAAAATGTATTTGTTTAAAGTTATTGAATACATCAAGTTGATCTACACCAATGCGGCTACCATTTGTAGTGATACTCATGCTAATTTGTTCTGGTATTGCGTACTCATTGAGCATATCAACTACCTTCCACATTGTATCGTCAATAAACGGCTCGCCTCCAGTAACCCAAATACTTGTTACATCTTTAAGTCTGTCGCGATTAAACTCTAAAAAATTTAGTACATTGTTGATGTTCTTGTACTGTTCTTCATCAAAACGAAGTTTAGGCATACTAGTGTTGTGTAAATGTCTGTGTTCGGCAATAAGACTATTACTGTATCGTGGACTACACATACGACATTTAAAGTTACACACATTGTTAAAATTAAGGAACAAGTGCCTTACTGTATTACCAGAAATTTTAGGTTCGTCATAAGCGCCATCTACAAAGTGTCGCTTTTGAGCAGTTAGCCAGTTTTGTCTCTGACTTTTTGCTCCAGTTTCTTCTTTCATACGACAGTTATCACAGCCTGGCGAATCCCATTTACCATCTAGCATACTCTGTCTAAGACGCTGAAACTCTGGACTATCCCAATCTAAATTTTGGGCATTGCTCATAATTTCTTCGCTCATCATACAGCGACTAAGGAAACCCATTGGGTGTAAACTTAGCCCAACAAAAGGAATAGGGCACCAGGTATCACTGTGTTGGTTGTACTTTTTCAGGTCTTCCAATTTTATATTTCTCTACTAACACATCTACTATCTCATCAAGTATTTTTACTTGTGGCTCTGTAATTGTTTTACTACATAGATTGATAACGATGCTATTTTGATTTTGTGCTTGAAGTGTAAACTCAATGTTTTGTGACACATTGCCTTTACTATCGATATTTATATGCCCAGAATTTTCTCCAAGATTTTGAAAAAACTGAGCCGTGCCAAAAGCACATAGGCTACCATCCAGCACATCTACTTTAATTGATTCTGGATGATAGCGATTTCCTTTATTGGGAGTAGGAAAAAACTTTACATTTTTCCAATTGGCTGTTTGTGTAGGTTGCCAAAGAATATCGTTTTGTATTACGAACATTAGATCATTGAGTGAGCAAGTTCAGTAGTTTCAGTAACACGGCGAGTCCAACCTCTGCCAAATGTTTCAAAAGTACTTAACTGCTCGTAATAACCTTGTCTTGCTCGTTGATACTCGTCAATAGTTTGTGCTAGTCCTTCTACTTGTACATACGCATTAACTGATCTAAGTGTGCCTGGGCCAATGGCTCCGTCTGCTGTAGCACCTACAAGATTTTGTAGATACTTAGCGGCACGACCTGTACCTGCGTTTACACCAAAGTCAAACACACAAAGGTCTAACCCTGCTGGAAGTTCGTCACCTTTGACTCTATCCCAATAATTTTTTTTGTAAATCGGGGACACATCTTCAACCGTTAGGTCTTTCATGTCTTTTGTGCCACCCCATTCTTCGTATACCCGCTTGGTTACTCCAAGGTTAGTTTCACCGCCAGGGTCTTTTGGATGGTTTACATAACCACCTTCATGATGGAGAATAGTCTCCAGGCATTTTTGCCAATTCTCTGAAGCCATTAGTCTTCCTTTTTCCAAATAGTCCAGGCACCGTAGGCAATCGCGCCGTATGCTACTAGACTTGCTATAGGTTTAAAGATAAGAAAAGAGATGCCTGCGACAATTAAAATCGCACCATCTAAACTTGTACGCTCTTTAATACGAGCGTTAATCCATTTTTGTACCATAACACAACCTCCTGTATTATGCAAGTATTTATTCCAAGTACAGCCCCCTTTTCCCGCCTACTTGGTGACTTGTCCTGCCGCTACGTCTAACAAGTCTTAACCTTTTTGGTAACTGGCCCCATCCATCGCCGCTAATCCTGAGTCTTGCTGTGACCCTTGCCTTTATGGGAGTTTGTGATCTATGTTCCGGTCATTAGCGAGCTGACGTGCTAGGCTTCGTAAGTCATCAATGAGGAATTGTACCTCTTGTTCACTATACTTGCCTCCCACTTCTGAGCTGTAACGCATACGATGTAACTCAATCGCTTTATCATACATTACAGACACTAGGCGGTATACATCATCAACACTATGTCCCATCACTTTCTCCCTAGTATGGCGGAGAGTGAGGGATTCGAACCCTCGATACGGTTGCCCGTATAACACCTTAGCAGGGTGCCGCCTTCAGCCACTCGGCCAACTCTCCAGTACTTTAGAGTTTTAACTCTAACTGTTCAACGTGCTTTAGCACATCTTCCTTTTTAAAAACGCCGTAAATATAATTCTCTGCGGCACTTTCAGCATACGACCCATCTTTGCCGTAATAGTTTATTCTACCAATTTTAACATCATTCTCGTAAAAGTCAACAAAATAACACACTTCATCATTGTTAACTATTGCTTTGAGACCATCTGCCTCAAATCTTAATGCGCCTCGCAACATTTCTACTCCTGTGGTTGCTTCATCTTGAAGTAAATAAATTCCTCGCCTGTTGCTTCATTTTTAGCCGTAATAGCCGGTGATCCATCTGGAGTAGTTTTACCAATGTAATGCCACTCCATTCCGTCTTTACGGTTTTGTTCTACTGTTTGAAAAAACACAGCATTGTCATTAAAAAACAATCCTGCGATTAATGCTACTCCTAAAATCATAATGTTCTCCTCGTTAATAAAAAGTGGTAGTCGCCACCAACCTCGCCAACTACCTTGCGGCAGGATACACCCTGTTGTTCCGCCCCGACTCTCAGATATAGCACTGAGACACTGCTACCCAGGTGGCACCATCTGTTCACTTGTTTATCCTGGAGAACAGAATCCAGTTTTTGGTGCGAGCGGAGGGACTCGAACCCACACACCAATAATGATAACGGATTTTAAGTCCGTTGCGTCTACCTATTCCGCCACGCTCGCCTAATTGGCCTCTCCTGGAGGATTCGAACCCCCGACCCACGGCTTAGAAGGCCGTTGCTCTATCCTGCTGAGCTAAGGAGAGAATATTCTTTTTCTAATTCGTTCTTACGATGTGTCATCCAACTAATTGCTGTATTGATGTGTCCTGTATCATGAGGTTGTAAACAACTTGTAGCAAACTCAATCTCTTTGTCAAGCACATCAATTACAAAAGCAATTTCTATTTGACTATCGTACACTTAATCTTCAACCTTAACATCAAGTGGGCCGTAGATCCAGGTTTCTGAATCGTCATCATACCAGCCACTTTCTTCTAGATAAGAATAACTATCCTCATACCAGCCTTCTTCAAGTTCTTTTAGGCGAGCTGCTAGTGGATTATCTTCATCGTCACTGTCGCTACAGACGTTGCGGTCTTTGTCATACAGTGTCATATATTCCCAACAACCGTCAAATGTGTTGTCTAACTCTGCGTTAGTATAAGCATATACTTCAAAGCCGTGTTCGTTCTTTACGACATCTTCATCATCTGGCGCAACTTCATCTTCTTCAAGGCCATTAACGATAAATGTACCCCAACGCCAACCAGTCTCAATTTCCAACCGCTCACCAGTTTCACTGTTGCTCCAATAAGCGGTTTCTACAACACTCTTCTTTTGAGTGGGTTCAATTACATACGTTGACATCAGTTACGTCCTCAAATGCTACAACATACTTTTTGGGTTTGCCATCACTTTTATGATCCATAACCTCAAGAAGTTTTGTAGATAGGTCACGAGCAACAATATCACCTGTGCTGGTGTAATCACCGTATCCTTTAACTGGCAAATCTGCCAGGCTCATCATACCACCTGGGCGACCCCATTCATCTAGTGGAATGTTTTTTACTGTGAATGTACAAGTATAACTATTACCTGCTACAATTTTTTCCGGTGTCATTTCTTTACCTCTGTTTGATATAACAGTAGTGTAATAGCAAGTGTTAGTGCTAACACTACATACGAATCAACTGCGGCTGCAAAGGCGGCACCAAGTGCCGCCAATACATAGTACTTTGCCATTATTTTACCTTTAGGTACCCGACTTTACGGGCAGTACCAGGTACATTAAACGGAACAACTGTGCCAGTTTCTACCAAAGCAAGGTAATAACTGTTATTGCTCTCAATGCCTTTTTGCTCTAGGAATCGAATAAACTCTGTACGCTCAAAAACTGTACGAGTTGGAAAAGATTCCATATAACAAACAAGCAGATTTGCTACTGTTGCAGCTTTGGTTGGGGCGGTAATTGTATCGAGCATGTCTTTCTCCTTATGCTACTTTACACATTATGACACTATTGTCATAAATTCTTAAAATTAGTTTATACTAACTCTACTCGAGTATCATATTCCATAAACGATGTTTCAAACGGAACGTAACCGGTGTCACCTTCACGACCAGCATCCATACCATCAACTTCAATATCAATGGTGTAGCCATAGTATCCGCCAGGGGTCATACCCTTGTCTTTAACTACGCCTTCAATGTATGCTTCAGTGTTACCCATAAAGTCATACGCACGAATACGGTCACCGCGATTAGCGAGATCTTCAAACTTCAGTGGCTTTGTAATACGAATCTTATCCAAAGCATCAAGTGTACCAGCAAACATTTCCATCATCAACTCCTGTTAATTTCTAACTATACATATAGTATATGATATGTCTTACTTGTTGTCAAGCCTTTTTGCCAACTTTTCTGCAGTTTTTTTCCAGAAATTTTTAGCCCATTCGCTAGCATTTGGATTGTATGCTAGAGCAAGACAGTTAGCGATTTTGCGCTCAAGTACACTGTCCATGCTATTCAACCTCTCGAGCGAATAGTTTTTCGGCTTGAAGACGAGCCTCTGTGGCTTGAATTGACTGCTGTCTTTTTTCTTCCTCATCACGCACATATTCCTTGTACATATTATTGAGTTCTACATCTTCCAAAACTTCAATGCGATCAATTAGGTGTTTAAAGGCACTAATCACTTGATCGTCATATTCTTTTTTGATCTCTTGGTTAATCATTTCAACAATTTGTCTGCTAGATATCATGCTACACTCCATAAAATTTATTATATTCATTATACATGAACTGTAGGAATAGTCAAGACATTTCTAACAGGAAATTGTCTAAATGTTGATTTAATTCTGGATATTCTGCTCTCAGTAATTGTACGTTTTTATCGTGATACACTGCTACACGACCTAGTACTTCTTCTAGAGTTAGCCTGGTTTTCCACTTGTTTACTAGTTTTTCCCATAGTTGTACGTCTGGTGTAACAAACAAATCACGATAGGTAACTGTTTGTATGTCATCTGGATTAACCAGGCTGGCGGCGAACTGATAATGTTTATTAACTTTGTTATCAGATGGTTCTCTGTACTTGTGAATTTCCCACCCGTCTGTTAGTTGAGTACCTCTACGCATTACTTCTTCAGTACGAGCAATTCGTGGGTGTAGTTTGCCATGCTCATAATTTTTTAAGTTTGCTCTGCGTTTTGCTACAAGAAGTCCTTTGATATAATGAGCCCAACCATCTGGTAGTATAACTAAATGTTTTGTGAGCGGATGATCTATTTTGTATTGTTTAATTAGTCTTCGGTATTCACTGGGTGTGATTTTAGACACATCTTGTCTTGTGTGTTGATAATACTCCTGATCAAGATGGCCGCAACCTATTTCTCTTTGTCCACGTTGTACAAAGAAATATTCATTGTTTGCTTCTATTAGAATTTCGTGTTTAGAAAGTAGACTGGCAATAAAGTTCATCCCAGCACCGGGAGTCCCCCATATTGCCAATCTATCATCATACTGTTCAATCATTGCTTACCCAGCAACAGACTCCAGATATTCTACCATGTTTTCTGGCTTTGTTTCGCCATATGGATCCATGTCGTCGCCATCATTGTTGATGCCAGGTTCCTGCCACCATTTTTCAACTACGCCGTCATTGAATACGCACATGTAACGCCAACTGCGATTACCAAAACCTAAGTGGTTTTTACCAATAAGCATACCCATAAAACGAGTAAAGTTACCTGAACCGTCTGGAATCACTTTAACATTTTGAATATTCTGTGCCTTTGCCCATGCGTTCATAACAAACGCATCGTTAACACTGATACAGTATACTTCGTCAATCCCTAGACTTTTAATCTTCTCATAGTTTTCTTCAAAACCAGGAAGTTGATATGTTGAGCATGTAGGTGTAAATGCGCCTGGTAGGCTGAATACTGCTACACGCTTGCCTTTTAGTAGGCTATCGCTGGTTACATCTTCCCAACGGAAAGGGTTTGGTCCGCCAATGCTTTCATCGCGAACTCGAGTTTTAAACACCACGCAGGGTGCCTTGAAACCTTCAATCATCTCTGTGTCTCCTATTATAGATGGAAAATGCCGGCTCTATTTGCGGCACTGTGTATTTATACCAAATAAATACATACATAATGAAACATGCTTTTGACTTTGCTCTAACTACATATTGCCAGGCTAAATGTCGTAGTTGTGCTAGAACTAACGAACATACTGGCGAAAAGGAAGAGTGGCTTCCTTTACAGCACATGAGCCTTGACACTTTTAAGAACATTCTCTCTAAAACAAAACTAGATATAAGTTACATACAATTCTGCGGAGAATTTGGTGATCCTTTTATGCATCCGCAAGTTAATGAGTTTATACTAGAAAGTCTTAAACACACTTCTAAAGTTCATATTAACACAAATGGTGGCTTACGTCAACCAGATTGGTACGCTGAGTTGGCAAAAAAGCATGGCAGAGAAATACGCATAAAGTTTGGTGTAGATGGTGCTGACCACGATACAAACTGGCTGTATAGAGAAGGTGTTGATTGGCAACGTGCTATGGACAACATGACTGCCTGGTTCAAGAATGGAGGCAGTGGTGCTTGGCACTTTCTAGTATTTGATTGGAATTGGTTTCAGGTACCAGAGATAATACAACGGGCAAATGATATAGGATGTAAACTAGATATAAAAATAAACAAAAGAAGTTGGGGTAAGATTACTCCGGAAAATGAACGTGAATTTTGGAAATTAGCACATGAACACTACGAATTCTAATTGTATTACTTGTAATGCTCATCAGGTAAAAGATGACACCAGAGAGTGGGAGATTACTCCTGATGGTAGAGTTTGGCCCTGTTGTTTCTTTGCTAACGCCTGGGATAAAAGACGCAATAACAATGATAACGAAACAAAGAGATTAATGGAGGACAAAGTAATTTGGAATCTATTACAAACGGATCCTGAATGGAATTCGTTAAATACACATGAGTTAGACGATATTGTTAATCATAAAGTCTTTTGGACACATATTTGGTACACTGGCTGGGAGAGCGATAATCCCCCGCCTATATGTTTAAAAGAATGTAGTAACAATAAAGCACAACTGAATATAAAAAAACATAATAACCGTGGGGGTGAAAATGGATTGGAAACACGCGAGTATGTGCGCTGATGTAAGCAATAGTGTATATAAAGACCATGATGGTTGCTTTGCTGACATAAGCGGATATGTACAAGAAAAGAAGAGCTATAAATTCTTTGATGAGGATGGAGCTCAAGGGTGTATGTTTAGACATGATGAGAATCAGGTGGTAATTGCCTTTAGAGGTACGCAACCATCACAACTAAACGATGTACTTGCTGATTTAAAAGCATGGAAAGAAGCAAGTGAAACAAAAGGTAGAGTTCACAGTGGATTTAAAAATGAAATTGATAAACTGTGGCCGCTGATTGAAAAACTAGTTAAAGGTAAAGCAGTTAACAAAGAACGTGATACTGTTATTGTTACTGGACACAGTTTGGGTGCCGCAATGGCAACCTTGTGTGCTAGTAGAATTGCCGATATGGGTTACACTGTTAACTTGTATAACTTTGGCAGTCCGAGAGTGGGCAACCATTTATGGGCAGAACAGTTTGACAATATTCCAACCTGGAGATTTGTTAATAACAATGACATTGTAACAAAAGTTCCACCGTTTGGATTGTTTACACACATTGGTGATCTAAAATACATCAACTATTACGGAAACGTAAGACAAAGCACATGGTGGCAGAGATTCAAAGATCAAATGAGAGGACGCTTTAGAGCGTTATGTAAGTTTCAGTTGTTCGATGGAGCATTTGACCACAGTATGGGATTATATGCCGACAAAGTTAGAAAAAACAAGGAACAGCAACTTTGATGTCAACGGACACATAAAAAGCCGTCACAGTAGACATCAGAACGCTGACCTATACAATGAATATTATCCAGGACTAGCGACTATAGAGCTCAACATATCTGAGCTCTGTAATCGCACCTGTAGTTTTTGCCCGAGGCACGATCCAAGTGTTTATCCTAATCAAAAGTTGTTTATGGATGAGTACACTGTACAAAAACTAACCACAGAAATTATACAAACTGGTTGGTATGGTGATGTACACATTACAGGATTTGGAGAGCCACATACACATCCACACTTATTAGAAATCGTACAAATACTTCGCACTGCGCCAGTTTATATTGAGATTACCACAAACGGTGACAGACTGATAGACAGTGATTTAAGTTATACTAAAGAATTATTTCGGGCAGGTCTTGATATGTTAACTGTAGATTGTTATGATGGTGAAGAACAATATAAAAGGCGGCAGGCTGAAATGCTGTTTTTACCAGGTAACGGCTGGCGACTACGCAAACATTATGATACTGGTAATGCTCAAGAACTAATTGCTGAATATGGATTTAATAATCGTAGTGGCATTATGGGAGGCACTGGCATACAAAATCAATGCTACTTGCCGTTTTATAAAACTATGATTGATTGGAATGGTGATGTTGTGTTATGCTGTAACGATTGGCATCGCCAGGCAGGCAACATGGGCAACATACTGGAAACTAGTTTTGCTGAATGTTGGAACAGTGAAAAATTAACTGCTATAAGAGCTGAATTAGCAAAAGGATCAAGACGCGGTGCTTGTGCTAACTGTAGTATTGTTGGAACTAAGTTCGGTTTCGAGAGTTTCAGTATTCACACGGAATATGATATTGCCAGCATTAGGGCCAGTCTGCCAGATACTATCTAATTCTTTAACTATTACATTACATTTGATTTCTTTAGCGGCTTGTTCTACTTGTAGCCAATTATCAACCATTTTTACTGGCACACTACTGTAACAAGGTGTGTCGATATGCTCTCTACTTAATATAATCATGTGTTCAAGTCCGTTAAATCTCCAGTTATAGCCAAGTCTATTATCTATACCTCGGACAAATCCATCATACTTAATTACGTCCCAGATTACAAAACGTTTGTTTTGTTCCTGATAACATCCATCAAATACAGTACTGTTATTTTGAGCAAGTATACTAAACTGATGACCGTATTCTAATAACTCAGGTAGTAATTTTCCACTGGAGTCACGAAACTCTACAGTATTATAACGCACAATAATGTTTACACGTTTGCCTTCAACAACAGGTTGAACTACAGCAGGAAAGGTTGTTTGCTTTGCTAATTCACTGGAGTAATCAACTGCTTTTTGTACTGGGTAGTTTGGAATAAGGTTAGGCCATACGCTGTTGATGCTTTCAATAGTTAGTCCAACACCAATATCTTTTTTAAGCATACCTACAAAAATTTCTGCTTCATCTCTGTTAATATGACTGAGTACTAGATTACAAGCAAATATGCCTTCGTCAGTATCTAATTTGTTTTCACTTAAATCTTCAGGTATGTGCATAAATTTACTGATGCCCATGCCTCCATCGACGCCTGGATCTTTTAATTTTGGATTATAATCATCCATGCCAAAAACGATTATAGGATTGTAGGTGTAGTATATAATTCTTTTGAATAAAGTATCACTACTGTATCGCATCAAAACATCACGTTTTTCTTCTTGCGTTTCCGCTTCCGTAAGTTTATCGGCGATGTAACGAACCATTGCTACTTTTGACATTGTGCTAACCTCAAAAGTATTTATCTTAGTAGTTAATAAAGCAAGATGCTTTAAATTAAAAAAGGGGAACTAAATCCCCTCTTTTTATTTTTTGTTACCAAACAATTCGTCTGCTTCTTCTTGAGTGTAGGGCCACATTATGCTACCCTCCTCTCCTGAATAAGTTCTTTAACGACGTCGTATTCGCCTGCTTGTGCTAGATTAGAACAGTGAATATAAAATGATAGATTGTCAAGCATTGCTACAATAAATTTCATATCCTGCTCCTTAGTTCACATAAGTCATTACGTTTAAAAACATAATGCCTGCTAATAATGCCATCATGCTAGATAATACTGTTGTTGTATAAAGGAAATTTTTAAATTTAGTCATTTTTGCTCTCCTTTCCCAACATAAGTTCTTTAGCCAAGTCCATACGTCCATGTTGTGCTAAAATATTAGCTGCTCTTGCTCTCCCTGCCGATTCGCCTAACGCAATCATACCTAAGAAAATGCTTACTAATACATTTCTTACTAGGGTACAAAATTTACAGGTTAGGTTATAAAAACTGTGGTGTGCTAATGTTGTCATTATAATACACCTCCATGCTTGCGAGTTTGACGCTCGACTTCAATTTTGTATGCTTCCCAGGCAGTTAGGCCAATCATGCCTCTGCTCAGTCCAATATCTTGAAGTTCACGATCGTTTAACCTTGATAGTTCTCTACGGGTTCTTTTTTGTAATGCTTTTGCTTTAAAGTGAGCATCTAACTTTTTGTAAAAGTCTACTAAACTTTGACCAATTTTGTCAGCCGTGTTTAATGCTAGTGCAGTCATTCTGCGTTCTCCTTTGTGTATATATGTGTGTGGATTTTTAGGAATCTACGAAACCCCGGTCTCTTCCGGTGTCACCACGACGTCTATATTTCAACGCCACTTGTAAGGCATGGGATATGCCCTAGTCTTTCCTAGTGTCACTCATTTTTTCTGAGCTGAGGTCGCTCTTTGTTGCGAAGCAACAATCTTTTAACACTTTTATTTATACAAATAGTACAGTGGTACTTACTTATCTAAGGGAAAAACACTGTTGCTTTTGTAGCATTAATACTCAGACAAACAAGACTGTAATATAATATTACAGTCCTGCTTACTTATATATAATATAGTAGGTGCGCTGTTTTAACGCACCCTTGCCATTTTATACATGAACGCATCACGTTCATTAACAAAAGACAAAACTGCTAAATCATTTACAAAGTGCCAACCAAAATTATCAGTACAATTTTCCTGACACCATTCTAATTCAGCTGCGTCTACACCTTTTTTGTTTAAGTGTACATCATGTGGATAAGATTTACCAAATCCTGCTGTATAATCATTAGTTGTTTTCATATACTCTATTATGTGTGTCCCATACTTGTATAAACGTGGCACACTTACTCAAATGTTTAAGTTTCATTGCGCCAACATAAGTGAGAGTAGAACGCAACCCACCAAGGATATCTTGAATAGTATTGCCCACTGCTCCTCTGTAAGGTACAAGAACTTCTCTTCCTTCACTACTTCTATATTCCTTAAGGCCTCCAAAGTGTTTGTCGTTCGCGGCCTTCGAACTCATTCCGTAGAATTGGACAAACTGTTTCTCTTCAATTTTATGTTGCATACCACCTTGATCAAAAGTTACTTCGTTAGTAGTATACATTTTAGTAATTACTTCGCCGCCACCTTCGTCATGCCCGGCTAACATACCCCCGAGCATAACAAAGTCTGCGCCGCCCGCAAAGGCTTTGCTAATATCTCCGGGGGTAGTACAACCACCATCAGCAATAATATGTCCACCAAGCCCATGAGCAGCATCAGCACACTCAATGACAGCGGAAAGTTGCGGATATCCGACTCCAGTTTGAATGCGAGTAGTACACACGCTACCAGGTCCAATCCCAACTTTAACAATATCAGCACCATTTAATATTAACTCCTGCGTTTGATCAGCAGTTACAACATTACCAGCAATTATTACAATGTTAGGATATAGTTGCCTAAACTCTTTAATAAAATCTGTAAAGCGAACACTGTAACCGTTTGCTACATCAATACATACATATTTAACATTTGGCGCTTGTTCATACACCATTCTAAACTTTTCATGGTCAGCATCTGTAATGCCCATACTGTATGCCGTATACTCAGGACGTTTCATACGCAATCCTTCGTCAACGCAATCAAAGTAACTGACAAGTTCATTTACTGTATATGTCTTAACAAGACAAGTAAACAAGCCTAGTCCACCAAGTTTATCTGCCATTTCAAATGTAGCAACACCATCCATGTTTGCCGCCATAATAGGAATACCCTCATAATGGGGAGTACTTTCAGGTCGCAACATTTCCATACTCATATCTGCTGGAGTATAGTTACGAAACTCATAACGTCTTTCTAGGCGTACTTCTTTGCGACTACCCAGTGTGCTACGTTTTGGGCGTAACAATACATTACTATAGTCTAATTTAATATCTGGTTCAATTCTCATCCTGCTAACCACCTTAAAATACTGATGCCCAATACAACTGTTAATACACCGTTGAGCAATATAAGGGCTCTATCGTGCCACAAATAGCCGACAACACCCCACCCTAAACAACCTACGAAACTTAACACAACATCGTAAATCTTAGGAATCTCTTCTACACTGCGGCACATAACAGCCGCAATAACAAAAGCACTAGCAATCCATTTAATATACCAGTCCACTGTGCCTATAGGTGTGACACTTTTGAATACACGGTTACTGTTTAACTTGGCAATCTTTTCGTCAAGTTTTTCAGTTATCGGTTCAATGTGTTGAGTGTTTTCTTCAGCCATGTATGTAGTATACTATAAACTGTTGTTTTGTCAAGAAAAAAGTGACGCCGCCGATGCGTCACTTAGTGTTTTCTTATAGTCCGTTAGGAACAATAACATAATGAATAAGTAGCACGATTGCCAAACTAGCACTCAAGCCAATCATCATCTTACCAAAGTCTCTGCCTACAATAGGGAAAACATTACGAGTTTTCTTCTTACCAGTGAAACTAGCAATAGCAAACTCACGTCCTGCGAGCAAGCCCACAAATACCCAAGTAGTTGACATTGGGATATCATTTAGTTCTTTAAAGAACCACAATGTAAGCCAATAAAACAAGTCAATAATCGTAGCACTTCTGATGTAACGAGTATTGTGTTTTTCTAATACAATGTTTTGAATCTTACCTCCGCCTTCACGAAGCATAAATCCAAGTCCACCAACAAACACAACACTAACCATAATCATTAGCGATATGTCTAGTTCACGTGGTAGGAACACAGCAATGTTAGCCATATCATGACTTAGCCATGTCCACCATAGGAAACCTGTTGTTACCCATTGTGCTACACGCCAATAACCTTTGTGTTCTTCTTTGACAGGAACATTCTCGTCCATCCAGCGACTAACAACAAACCATACACCGTATGCGAATGTAGCCGCTACTACATAACCCATCATTGACTTCATCAACATCTTTTCTAGCACAAATGTACTAGCAAATGCTGATAACACTAAGAATGATGTGCTAACTGGAACTCCTACCCTAGTTAGCAATAATAGTACAAGTGGTGCCATAGCATGATACCATTGTACTTCTTGGAATGGAATTTTATTTAAGCGACCATAGGAAATGTCTCCTCCATATGCGTACCAACCGTACCATATCGCCCATAATAAAACCGCACTAGCGGCGGCCCACATTATTTTCCAATTGAATCTCTCATTGTTACTTGCGATCCATGTACCGAGAGTCTGTACACTATCGTTTGCTATTACCGCATAAGCGGCAAACAGGAAGCCTAATAGGCTCCATGCGGTGAGTGCGTCCATTTTGTTCTCCTCTGCTTGACAACTTTAACATTGTCGCTCACTTTGGATAGGCTCGACGTTGCCCATCATTATTATTTAACAAATCCGTAATATTTTAATGTTACAGTTTTGTTACAGTTCTAACTTCTTCTGGCATCCAGTAATCTGTCATGCGTTCAGGGTGCCATAATACACAAGCAATATTGTCCAGTTTCCAACTCTCACAATATCCTTGTGGGTCACGAGCGAGCACCGTGACACCGGGGGGAATGGTCTCAAGATGCTCGCTGTGCCGACTACAAACTGTCTTTGTAGTGTCCTTATAGTATACGATATGATCTTTATCGTGTCTACCTGTTTTTGCCAGAGTGCCACCTAAACTCACAGTTAAAAATTGTGTGCCTCTGCTTATTCCTAATATGGGTTTTTTGTATGAGAGTGCTATATCGAGAACGTGCTTCTCTACTCTTAATCTCTCTGCGTTGTATTGCCAATCGCCCTGGACCATACTGTTGCCTCCGGTAAACACCACAAGGTCAACATCAGTTATATCATTGCTTCTAAAATGTTTGATATTGTTTGGAATGGGGATTAGTTGATGGCCAGCAAACATGCTATAAAAACCATGATCAACTGAATCGTATGGTCCATTGCGAAAGTCAATCACCCGCTGGGTAATTGCTATTTTCATTTAAATTTATTCTGCTTCTTCTATAGTAACTTCTAGAGGAAATCCGTGACGTCTGCTCTGTAAGACTGTCTCAACGCACTTTTGTTCTGCTACTTCGTAGTTATATGTTCCAGCCACTCCTCTACCTTTTTCATGAACTTCCATCATTACTTCTTGAGCAGTTTCAGGTGTTTTGTGAAAAATGTGTACTAGTATTTGTACTACAAAATCCATAGGTGTTTGATTGTCATTTATCATAATGACATTATACTTGTTTGGTCCTTTAAGTTTAAGAACCCCTTCTGTTTTTTCTACGGTGGCTGTTTGGTTGCTCATTTTATACCTTCATGCTAGGGGGAGATTTCTCTCCCCACTAGACTATTTACTTACTTCTTTTCAAGAGCAATCGTTGTACCCTTTTGGATCTTGATTGTCTTTGGCTGTAGTTCTTCTGGAACTTCACGCATTACATGAATGTTAAGCAAGCCATTTTCTAGGCCAGCACTCTTAACATATACATGTTCTGCTAGTGCGAACTCTCTGCGGAAATTGCGACCGCCAATTCCCTTGTGTAAGTAATTTACCTCTTCGTCATTCTCTGGCGCTTTGCCTTCCACTTTAAGAACATTTTTGTCCTGTGTGACTTCTAGGTTATCCATCGAAAAACCTGCTACAGCAATACTAATAACGTAATCGTTTTCGTTCAACTGTACAATGTTATATGGAGGATATCCACCTGTTGCGCTGTTTGCGAATGTGCGTTCCATTTCATCAAACATTCTATCAAATCCGATAGTTGCTCTGCGAAACGCAGGTAGGTCTAGGGTTGTGATTCTTGTCATTTTGTTTCTCCTTTAATAAGCAAGATTTTTATGGACCCATAATTGGCATCCATGTATATAATATAACAATTAAACTCTTAATTGTCAAGTGTATTTAGTTGATTTTATTGAAAAAATGCGCTTACACTATTTGCGGTGCTAGAAATTTTACCAGCAATTGGTGTACCGCACAACTCACTGAATTTACTCAGTAACTGGTGCGCCATTGGTGCTTTACCTCTTTCACGTCCGCGAAGTTTGATTGTTACTTTGACTTTCTGGTTTTTAGCCAGAAACTTTTTAGCATGACCTGCTTTAACTTCTAAATCATGATCGTCAATACTCAGTCCCATGCGAATCTCTTTGGTTTCTGACACACTTGCTCGTTGTTTCTTTGCTTCTGTTTTCTTCTTTTGTTTTAGTTCGTACAAATATTTGTTCAAACTAGCAATTTTACAAACAGGCGGGTTTGCTTGTTCAGCAATCAATATTAAGTCTAATTCTAAACTATCAGCAAGATTAAGAGCATCACGTTTGCTCATTATCTCACTTGTACCATCAATATTATTAACACGAAGTGTGTCATGTCTAATGCGATCGTTATAAATTACTACAGGGCGATCGTCCCTTTTGTATCCAGTGTTTCTCAATGTACAGTATCTCCTACGGGTTGTCCCCAACTAGGTGTACCTGACTTCACCATTTCTTTTGTTATTACTATTTTTGCTACTCCCATTTCAGTTAATGTTGGTAATTCGTATTGTGTATCTAATAATAAATCATCCATAATTTTCTTTAGGCCACGAGCGCCTATGCTTTGCTCCAGGGTTTTATCTACGATTGCCTCTAATGCTTCTCGTTCAAATTCAAGGTCAACTTGATCAAGTTTAAACAAACTCTGATACTGCTTAACTAAACTTTGTTCAGGTTCGGTTAAGATCTTGATCAAGTCTTCCTTGTTTAGTTCATGTAATACATTTACACTTGGTAGACGTCCGACGAACTCCGGAATAAGTCCGTATTTTATCAAGTCCTGTGTTTCTAAATACTTTTCCCACTGGGTTTCATTAGTACTTATCTGTTCTTGAGAGAACCCTATTCGTCTTTTGCCAATTCTTTCTAACACTACATCACTTAGACCAATAAACGCACCGCTAACTATAAACAGTATGTTTGTAGTATCTAGCATGTGCTTTTCTTCTTTTTTATCCACAGTAACAGAAACTTCTACGTCAGTACCTTCCATAAGTTTAAGTAAACTTTGTTGTACGCCTTCACCGCTTACATCTCTGCTCAAACTAACGACATCATTACGTTTTGCTTTTTTATCAATCTCGTCAATATAAATTATACCATACTTTGCTCGGGCAATATCGCCATTGGCGGCTTGTACTAATTTTTGTATTAGTGTTTCTACATCATCTCCAGCATAACCATGTTCTGTTAGTGTGGTAGCATCTGTTACAATAAAAGGTACTTCCATTAAGTCAGCAAGTTTTTGTGCTAGTAGTGTTTTGCCTACACCAGTAGGTCCTATCAATAACATGTTGCTTTTTTGTATAGGGATTTCTGTATCATTTAATAATTTCTTACCGTGATTGTATATTTGTACACTTAGGCTTTTTTTAGGTCTTTCCTGACTGATAACATGTTTATTTAAATACGCATGTATTTCTTTGGGTTTCAGGGTTTTATATATCTCTTTAAATCTGCTTTTAACATGTTTCTCACTTGCTTTTGCTTGTTCTCGTCTAACCAGAGTGTAACTTAAGGTAATACATCTGTCGCATATATGTACTTCATTATTACCACTAAGAAGTTGACTGACTTCTTTTTGTGTTTTGCCACAAAAGTTACATTCCAGCATCAGTGTCCAGTCCTATAATTTCACTTTGTATCCAGGATTCTAACTGATCAGTACTATCTAGAATAGTGTAAATTCCTTCTGCGTTAAGAACACGAACAATGTCTCGTTGTTGATTACGTTTGCTAACAAATACTAAATGATGAAAGTCATCTTTAATTCTATGACATGCTATCAATACATCATTAGGACTACAGTTATCTAAATCCACAATACAAATCTCTACAGTTTTACTAACATGATATAGCCATGCTACTTCATTATTTACTGCGGGTTTGTCTTGTACATAGAAAACAAGACTACTGATAATATATCTCTCAAATTGAGTTTTTACTGTATCTATAAAATCAGTGTCTGTGCTGACAATCAATACTGTACTGCCAGTTTCAGTTAACGTTAGGTCGGGGAATGTTACTGTGTAACTGCTGTTATCTTGATTCATAATTTATGAGTTTTTACTTTGGTTAAAATCATTAATAATATTACGGTAAACTTCATCAAGTGTCTTTTGATCAGCCTTTTCTAATAATTCGCTGAGTTCACCGTCTACATCTTTTTCAATAATATCTCTGATTACATCTTTTACACTATCAATCTCATCATCATTTGATGGTGGATTAGGCCAACGCCCTTGTGCTTTCATTTTTCTGATTGTTTCGTCGATCTTATACTTGTTGTTAAGTTCTTTTTGAGCAGGGTCAATGTATCGTCTATTGCCATCTGGCATTAGTATATAAGTACCTTTATTGTCAGTTAGTATTTCGGTCTCTTCTACTGGATCAACAATTACTTCTTCAACCACAACTGAATCATCTTCGCTCGGTCCTTGAATCCCTTCTCGGTCTTGCCCGTCGCGAAGTGTTTCAACATCTTCCGGTTCACTCTCTGTAATTTCTCCTGTATCGTCTTTTTCATTAACAATTACCTCTTTTTCGGAGTCTTGAGTATTTGCTGTTTCTTCCACTGGAACTCGTCCCTGATCTTCTGTATCCTCTCCATCAGTAGATCCTGTTCCGTCTTGGGCGTCCAGTTTATCGGCGCTCTCCTGGGTTTTATCATCGTTTATTTCCCCCGTTGGCGCAGGTAT
>Ga0181572_10001179_pt1 | contig 19076 bp, 17 predicted proteins | sample 101ome_26_FD_133004 | JGI IMG/M metagenome (GOLD analysis project Ga0181572, IMG submission 133004) | Coastal salt marsh microbial communities from the Groves Creek Marsh, Skidaway Island, Georgia - 101408AT metaG (megahit assembly) | ecosystem: Environmental > Aquatic > Marine > Intertidal... | reverse complement strand
CGCAGGCAGATCGGGCGCGGGATTCGTGACTGCAGCGTAAAGCTCGCCCTTCTCTAAATCCATGCTCAGCGGAGTCCAGACCGCACCCCCACCTAAAACTATATTATCAGGGTTACCCCATGTCGGACCGCCGCCTGCTGCTGCCTCTGGCACGGTATGAAAGCGCCATTGCTCCTCTCCATCTAGAAGAGAGAACGCACCGACCCAGCCTGAAATTGCGTTCTCACTTCCCGCAGGGCCAATCAAAATTAAATCTTCGAAAATCATCGGCGGCATGGTAAATGTCTCACCGATCCATGGGTCTGCAACCTGTCTCGCCCAGAGCAGAGCACCGTTAGCAGAATCGAGAGCGAGCAGGTAACCATCGTTAGTGCCGCGCACCACATAGCCATCTTTAATTGCGACACCGCGGTTATTACCCCAAACGGTGCGGTCTTTTGGTGTCCAAGTATGCTCCCATTTGCGCTCGCACGTTGCTGCATCTATCGCAGCGGTGCGTGTCGAATTGGTGATGTACATCACGCCTTCGTACACGATCGGTCCGGTTTGCATCGTGGCAAATGTTTCAAGCTGATAGGCGCAAACCTGCTGCAGATCAGCCGCATTGGCTACGTCAATCTGATCAAGCGCACTATAGCGTGTGCCTTTGTAATTGTGATTATGGTACAACCAGTCAGAATAATTAGTCTGTGCCGCTTTTAGATCGGCAAAACTAGGACCATCTCCGCTCGGTCGAGTTCCAGCCTCGCCTGCAATAAATGTCGACGCGCTATCGAGACCCTCATCGCCGCGCGACAACGGAATCATCGCGAGCGCATCGTAATCATCGGTGAGCAATTCGGTGCCGGGCAAAACATTGTTGCGCCCGAGCACATACGCCATTACATCAATATACTCGGCATCATTAAGCACCTCGAGCTGTCGCGGCGGCATGGTGTTGCGGATGCGATTATATAGCTCTCCGACATTGGAGCCCTGCAGTGAATACGATTTTCGAAACGCCACGCTTGAAAGTACCGGCGCAACTCCCCCTTCCAAGTCAGCGCCGTGGCAACTTGCACACTCGCGTTCGTAGAGGACCTGCCCTCGCTCGAACTGGGCTTCGGTAAACGTGCCGCTTGCCATCGCTTCGGCGGCGAAGACTGTTGAAGGGATACTAAAACCTGTGACTACTGCTAAGAGGGCTGCGGTGAGGGGTTTTTTCATAGTTCTCTCGGCTTGTTATTCTATTTTTATATTCTTTATTTTTAATTCTCTTATTCGCTGCGCTTTTATTTGCAACGCACTTATCTGCAGGGCTTTCTGATTTTTCTACTATTATTGCCTGCATTCACAGAGAACGAGCAAATACAGTATCGATGCAAGCGAGAGGCTTGTCCAGACCGTAAAATGAGGCACGCACCTCCTTTAAAGCCCCTTCAAAAATTCCAACAATGCCTCATTAGTGGCCCCTGGGGCCTCTTGCTGTACCCAATGACCTATGCCAGGCAGCAGCACTACGCCGCGTAAGTCTGTGGCAATTCGCGACATTGCACCTTCCAGGCGCTCCCGAGTTGCATGGCCAATAACCATGTCCTCGCTTCCTGCCAAAAATAGTGTCGGAATTTTAATTGTGTTGCGTCCGATACGTTCGGTGAGCTCCCAGTTGCGCTGGAAGTTTCGGTAATAGTTGATCCCGCCTCGAAACCCGGCATGTTTAAATTCACCGACGACGTAATCAAGATCCTCTTCTGTCAACCAATTGGGCAGACCTTTTGCGGCACCGAGACGCCCGATCCAGCCACCCGCTGCAGCTTTAGGATCGGTAATTTCCCTTGGCTCGCGCTCACTGTCAGGCGACAGATAAAGGCGACTCAACAAGCCCCGAGGATCAGCATCGTATTCGGCCTCTGCAACACCTCCTGGTTCGTTGTGGTAGAGAATGTAGTAAAAGTTGTCGCCATATGCCTCGCGCCATTCGACCATTGGTGAGCGTTCAGGTCTTCCCCCGTAAGGCACACTCATTGCAACGAGTGCAGAAAAGCGACTAGGGTGAAACAAGACAGTTTGCCACGCGACTATTGCCCCCCAGTCGTGCCCAATCATGACCGCCTTTTCCTCACCAAGGGCATCAAGCAAGCCAATGAGGTCTGCAGCAATAGTCACAATGTCATAGTCCTCTTCCGAAGCAGGAGCCGTGGTGCTCCCATAGCCACGCATATCTGGAGCAACAACTCGGTAACCTGCAGCGGCAAGCGCGACAATCTGATGCCGCCAGCTGTACCACGATTCCGGCCAGCCATGTACTAGCAACACGAGAGGGCCATCGCTTCCAGCCTCGGCGATTCGCATTGAAATACCATTGGTTTCGATCATCCTAAAATTAACGCCTGCGATTGGTGAAGTCATTCGCATGTCGATTTCCTCTTCAACTTTTTGCTCATTCGCTGGCATCGCTGCCTGACCTTGCACACCCACTAGAAGGAATAACATCGCGAACGCGAATCGCGTCATCGCTATTTTTCCGACAATTGGTTTTGTTCTCATAGTTCAATACATCCCGAAATTTCGTTTTGTGAAACAACTAAAATGAGCTAACGATGCGCGTATGCCACTTATACTTCACCCGTTATGATGGAGTACACTGTACCTAGTCCTTGTCTAGCCGTTCAGCTAAACTCGCCACGAAGCCATTTGAGCGAACACTTCGGCTCACAGTGTACTAAATCGAAGGAGCGCTGGTGTACTAATCAAACGCCTCTTTTCAGGTGGAACTAGGAGGTAGTCAGCGAGACAGACTAGCTATTTAAGGAGACGCGCATGACCCCGAACAAAGACGACGATAAAACAAATGGAAAGGCGAGTGACGCAAGCCTGCGAAAATACGATGTCGGATACATGCAGCGTACCCGCGACTTTTACAGCGCACAAGGCTACAGCAACCACTACCAGTGGGCGAAAAACTCAAATGCGCCCTTCACAACGTTGCGCAAACCACTCAAAGATTGCAGAGTCGCGGTTATTACGACGGCGATGCCAGATACCGAACAGGGTAGAACTCGGCGGGGCATCTATCCGCGGCCAAGTAGGCCCTACCCTGATTCGATGTTTACCTCCGAGCTGTCATGGCACAAAAGCGCAACGCACACCGACGATACAGGCTCTTTTCTTCCGCTACGCGCCCTAGATGAGGCTGCCGGCGAAGGAATTATTGGCGAGCTTTGTGAGCGCTTCTATACGGTGCCCACAGATTATTCGAAACGCAATACGTCAGAGGTCGACGCGCCTCATCTGCTTAACCTGTGCAGAGAGGATGCAGTCGACATTGTTCTCCTCGTTCCGTTGTGACCCGTATGTCACCAGACCGTGAGTCTGGTCGCGAGACACCTTGAAGCGAACGGTATCCCAACACTCATTATTGGCTCGGCTATCGACATCGTCGAGCACGCGCGAGTGCCGCGATATCTTCATGTAGATTTTCCCCTCGGCAATCCCTGCGGCCGTCCCTACGATCGAGCGATGCAGAAAGAAATTCTTAGCCAAGCGCTTGACTGGGTAGTCGCTGCAAGCGAGAAGCAATGGCTTGCCCGCAGCCCTGTCGAGTGGAGCCATGATCAGTCGTGGCGTGATGACTATTCGCGTGTAGATGACTCTAATAGAGAGGAATTACGGCAGCGAGGCGAGGCGAGGCGCCGGCAACAGGAGGAAGCTAAACGCTCCGGCACTGAGCGCAGCAGCATGATTTCAGAGACCTAAGGTGCGATTTGCCATTGCGCGAACAGCCGTCGCGCTGCGGATAGCTCTGCGGTATCGAGTTTGCGTTCTATCCGCGCTAACAGCGCATCGGCGCCTTCTGCCTTATTCGCCACTGCATAACTAGCCCAAGCATGTGCCACCACCCTGTCCCTTTCGACCTCCCTACCGTCGAAAAAAAGAGTGGCTAGCTCGCTTGCTGCTTCGGGATGGCCTGCCTTCGCGGCTCGGGAATACCAGTCTACTGCCATCGAAGCATCTTTCGTCACTCCCTCACCGGTCATTAGCAGAGTAGCGAGGTTAAACTGCGCTGCCACGTGACCCTGCTCTGCCGCAGCACTAGTCCAGCGGTAGGCCTCTTCAGCGTCGCGCTCGACCCCACGTCCCGTAAAGTAGAGGATGCCCAGATTATATTGAGCGAGTGCCAGGCCTTCTTTCGCGGCGATCGAAAACTCACGGTAAGCAGTGGCATAGTCGCCGTCGAACGCGGCATTCACGCCCTGCTCGTAATCAGCGTAGCTGGCTGCATTACCTAAAAAGGCAGCAATCAGAGTCATGCTCGCAACTAACCTCATGCGCAGGAATCGTGCAAACGATACTCTTGTACGAAAACATGCCAGATTACTGATTAGATTAAGACTCATATCACACTCTTTAAACAATAAAACCCACCAAGTCTTTCAATTATAAAGGCTAGCTTTGAGAAGCACGCACTGAAATCCGAAGAGTAGCGCCCTATTCGTCTATTCTCGATCAAGATCGCAATTGGCACTAGGCAAAGCGCGAAATTTAGCTATAATACCGCCCTCTTAAGCACCCGTAGCTCAGCTGGATAGAGTACCTGGCTACGAACTAGGGGGTCGCACGTTCGAATCGTGCCGGGTGCGCCATACAAGAATAATCAAGGCAGCGTTCCTCAAGATCGTTGCCTTTTTTATTGCCTGCTTTATTACCTGCTTTATTGCCTGCTTTGTCTGCATGTCTATTACCGCCAAACAAGCTCTAAGCGCCCCGTTACCTTCGTACAACGTTACAGAGAGGTACTCTGCCTCTGTTAGAGCTTCGCGCGCTCCTCAATCATTTTCTCTTGCGCTGCTGCTGACAGCTCTTCTAACCACTTTGTCCAGCCCTCTGGGTCGACAAAAGGATGCGGTTCACCTTTTTTCCGTGTCGTAAGAGCCTCAAGTCGCTCGAAGACTGCCCCTGACCCTTCATGGTTAGGGATATTCACCTCAACGCCATCGAGCGATTGTAAAAAAGCAATGCTATCTAGATACATTTGCGTCCGTTCAACGCCTTCGAAATTTAGCCCTGCGCCTCCAAACATCACCGCGGCATGGGGATAACCGTTGTCATAAACCGTAAAACTCGTCGAGAGCACACCTGGCGTATGGCCAGGGGTTTTCATGAACGTGAGTTTCTCTCGACCCAGGTTGAGAGTCCCGCCATGTGAAGCGGTGAGATGACGAATAGGCTTGGGGTATTCTTGATAAATCGCCGGCTCATCAGTCATCTGCCAGTCTTCTTGGGTCATTACAACGACCGCGCCGAATTCATCCTGGATGCGTCGCGCTCCCCCTATGTGGTCGAAATGAGCGTGACTCACAATCAGGTAACGTATGTCATCGGGATCCATACCGAGATCGCGTATGCCGTCTATGGCGATATCGGTTAATTCACCATAGAGAGAATCAAAAAGAATGAGCCCCTGATCGGTTTCAAGTACCCATGCCGACACCCACTTCGCGCCAACGTAATAAAGGTTATCGAATACCTGAAAAGGCTCCACACGCTGAAACTTTGGATCATCGCGAGGTGAGTTCTCCTGCGCCTGCACCGAGGAGAGCCAAATCCATCCAATGAGTGCAGAAATAAAAGCCAGCCTAAGTGTTTTAGTCATGTTCAATCCTTTAACTTTTTGTCTGTTTAATCAGTACGATCGCGGAAGCCCCAACACGTGTTCGGAAACAAAATTTAATATCATTTCCTGCGAAATTGGCGCGAGCTTCATTAGCCTCGCTTCGCGCCAATAGCGCTCGACATGATACTCACGTGCGTAGCCAAAGCCACCATGGGTCTGTATTGCCGCGTCTGCGGCAAAAAATCCCGCTTCAGCAGCGAGATATTTCGCCATATTCGCTTCGGCACCACACGGTTTAGCATTATCAATAAGCCACGCCGCTTTTCTTATCATCAGTTCGGCAGCATCTAACTGCGTGCGCGCTTGTGCAAGCGGAAAGGCGATCCCCTGATTTTTGCCTATGGGACGATCGAATATTATGCGCTCGTTTGCGTAGTTTACCGCCCGCCTTAGTGCAGCACGCCCTATTCCCAGCGCTTCTGCGGCGATGAGTATTCGCTCGGCATTGAGTCCGTCGAGCAAATAGCGAAACCCTTCGCCCTCCTCCCCAACGCGATCCGATACCGCCACAGGCAGGTCATCATAAACTACCTCGCAGGTTCGTACCGCATTTCGCCCGAGCTTGGGAATAGGTGAAATAGTAACCTCAGGACGCTGTAACTCCGCTAACAGCAGCGTCATGCCATCGGTTTTTCGCAGCACCTCTTTACGCGGCGTTGTCCTCACAAGCAACAACACGCGCTGGGATTCAATCGCCTTGGTTGTCCACACCTTGCGACCGCGAACGATATAATGGTCACCATCGCGCTTCGCCGAAGTCTCAATCGCTGTTGTGTCTGTGCCCGCATTGGGCTCAGTAACGCCAAAGGCGACGTGCATTTCGCCACGCGCGACCTTTGGCAAATAGGCAGATCTTAGCGATTCGCTGCCATGCTTAACAACGGGGTGCATACCAAATATAGAAAGATGAAGAGGCGTTGCGCCATTCATCGCAGCACCAGATGCAGCAACTTCTTCGAGCAATATTGCGGCTTCTTGAATTCCCTTTCCTGCACCGCCATATTGCTCTGGCATCGCAATTCCGAGCCAGCCCGCCTTTGCCATCGAATCGAAAAAATCGCTCGGGAATTCACCGGCGGTATCCTTTTGCTCCCAATACTCATCGGGAAAATCTCGACAGAGTTTTCGCACTGACTCGCGGATTAAGCGTTGTTCATCACTTTCACTAAAGTCCATCTGTTGCCCTTTAAATCTCACCAGAGTGAGCGCATTGTCATCTGCGTTTGCGGAAGTTGCTCAGCTATTTTGAGCGGCAATCTGCGCAGCCACTGCGAGCAATTGCTCCGCATGTTTTAAATGGGGAACGTCGACCATCGACCCTTCGAAGGTGAACGCCATCTTTCCGCTCCGTCGATGCTCTTCGAAAGCCTGCAAAAGACTTTCTGCGCGCTCAATTTCTTCACTACTCGGTGTAAAGGCCGCATTGACGACTTCGATTTGATCGGGATGAATGGTTAGCTTACCGGTGAAACCCATGTCCGCTGCTGTTTCACTCTCGCGGCATAGGCCTGCGATGTCACGTATATCAGTATAGACAGAGTCAATGGGTTGAACCCCCGCCGCTGCTGCAGCCAATAAGCAGTAAGACCTGACGAACCCAAATACTTCGAGATAATTGCCATTACTGTCGCGCTTCCGACGCGCACGTAGCGAAACAGAGAGATCTTCCGCACCCCAGGTTAATCCGTCCACGCGTGGATGCGAAGTCATTAGCGGCAAGTTAAAAACCGCACCCGCGTCTTCAGTACCAATCAAAACAAGCCGCGGAAGAGTCGCCTGCTCGGGCAGCATTTTTTCCGCCATGCGCAGAATCGAATCTACTGACTCTACAGTCTCTCGGGAGAACACTTTCGGCAAAACAATGCCATCGGGTTGATGCATTACGATTGCTTCGAGGTCGTCTCGTCCCCATGGAGAGTCTAAGGGATTAACTCGTACTAATCGCTCTTTACCGCATTCATGATTCTCATCTAGCCAATCACATACAGCTTCACGCGCAGCCAGTTTTGCCTCGGGAGTAACCGAGTCCTCGAGATCAAAAATGAGCGCATCAGCACCTAGAGTGAGCGCTTTTCCCATCATCTTCTCATTAGCACCGGGTACAAAGTGGAGTGAGCGGCGAAGACGCATTCTTTCTTCCTTTTAGTTAGTCATCCGGGTGTAAGTTTTCTCTCGGCAAGCGAGATAGAAACTCGTTAACTCAGACCTAATTCTACCGAGATGACCCTTAGTAGTGCAGTCTAAAAACGCCGTAAATCTAACACCAATCATTTATGCACCGCTTTAGAGCACGCTGCACATAAATGCGCGCCATAACGAGGCAGGATTGTATTAGCGATACGCACCTATCTGTAAAAAACTACTCAAGCATCTGATTTTATTGATTTTACTATAACTGGCACAGCGCTTGCTATCTACCCTGTGTGACTACTTCGCCCCCCTTAAAAATGGGCAAGCGTCGTACACGAAACCCAAAAATACCTCTCATGGAATTAAAGCGGGTAAAGCATTCGCACTCAATGGAGAAGACCAGATGATGACTAAAGCATTAAACGCAATGACAACAGCAACACGAGCCAAGCTCGTCGCAACAACAGCGCTCGGTGCGAGCTTAATGCTCACCTCTGTCGCCGCACAAGCTGAGCTCAGTGCGAACGCAAGCATAACGAACAACTACCTCTGGCGCGGCCTTACACAATCAGTCAACTTGCCTGCCACTCAGGGCGGCATAGACTATGCTGCCGACAATGGGTTCTATGTAGGTACGTGGATCTCTAACGTAGAATACGATGCGGGAGACGCATTCTCTTACGAGCATGACGTTTACTTCGGCTATTCTGGTGAAGCAGGCGGTATCGGTTATGACGTGGGCTACCTCTATTTTAATTATGATAAGAACGCAGAATTCGACTTTTCCGAAGTTTACGGGTCATTGAGTTTTGGGGGCTTCACCGTTGGCGCACAAATTCTTGCCGACACAGAGGCTGCCGAGGGAGAAGGTCAAGACTTTGGGTTTGGTAAAGCCACCTATATTTACGGTGACTACGCTATTGAACTCGCAAATGAAGCCGAGCTCAGCTTCCACGTCGGTCGCCATGCGGGCGATTTTGTTGAGGCATTCAATGGTACAACTGACGACTATTTAGATTATGGAGTCACTCTCGCTAAGGATGGATTTGCATTTACTATCAGCAGCACCACGTTAGGCAGCGACGACAACAATGACGGCGAGGAAGACTACGCTAGCATGAGTGCGCGAGATAACGACAACATCAAGTTTGTTCTCTCTTACTCAGTGGACTTCGCACTGTAGCTTCACCGCGACAAATTTGCCTCTCATCTAGACCATAAGAGAGTAGAAAAACTAGAAGCCTCGCGCTTGCATGCCGAGGCTTTTTAGTTTGTAGTATTAAGATGCGAATCGCGAATCATCATACCCTTGCGGAGACATTGACAGACTAGCTCGCCGCGCTGATTGTAGGCACTATGTTCGAACCACACCACCCCCCTATCAGGCTTACTTTTCGACGCCAGTTTATCCTTGATTACCGTCGTCACCCTTAACGTGTCACCGATAAAAACAGGGTGCGGAAATTCGACATTCTCCATGCCTAAGTTACCAATTGTTGTGCCTAGCGTTGTTTCTGAGACGGAGATACCAATCACTAGCCCCAGTGTATAAAGACTGTTAACTAGAACACGGCCGTGCTGGCTTTTGCCCGCAAACTCCGCATCAATATGCAACGGCTGCGGATTGTGAGTCATTGCACTAAATAGCAGGTTGTCGGTCTCGGTTACAGTGCGGCGTATTTCGTGTTCGAATACCGCGCCCACTGTTAATCCTTCGAATGTTTTTCCAGCCATCACCTCTCCTTTTTCTAAATGCCCTACTGAGCTTACGGTAACCTTATCAGCGAAAGTCGTTGGAAACTTTAAAGGACATACAGTATGTTAAGTCCTCGATTGCATCATCCAAAAAGGCATGCATAGTAGCCCTTAAGTTAGCGCTTAAATTAGTCTTTAAAATAGCACAGTTCAGGGAAATCACAGTGGCATCTAGCGGGTATGAATTTGAAGAATGGTGCGGGAAGACTGAAGTTTCTCAGGACGTTATTGATCCTGCGCTGGCTGCGCGACTTCGAACAACTCTACTACACGATGAGCAGACTCTATCTACTGAATTTTTACCCACGCTCGGCCATTGGTGTTTTTTCCAGTCTCCAGCACCTGCTCATCTGCTGAGCGAAGACGGTCATCCGCAGCGCGGGGGCTTTCTTCCTCCTATACCGCTGCCACGACGTATGTGGGCTGGCGGAAAGCTCGAATTTTTCGCCAAGATTCCGATCGGCGCGACGCTAACACGGCATTCCTCCATTGATTCTATCCAGGCGAAAGAGGGCCGCAGTGGCAAGCTCGTGTTTGTCACGATCAGACACGAGTACTGGCAAGAGGAAATCAAGCTACTCACAGAGCATCAAGAGCTCGTTTTTCGAGAAGCCGCAACTAATACCCACTCAGACGCAACGAGCAGAAAAACACTCGGCGTAACACCGCCCAACGAGTTAACCGTCCCTCTATATTCGCAGACCTTGAGCGGGGATCCTGTCACTCTCTTTCGGTTTTCAGCACTCACGTTCAATAGCCACCGCATTCATTACGACCGTGACTATGCCGTTAATGTCGAAGGGTATGCTGGACTTGTAGTGCATGGGCCTTTGCTGGCTACTCAACTTGCGCACTTTGCCGAGCAAAATTTTGCGCCGAAAGATGGCCGCCTTGGCAGCTTCAGCTTCAAAGCCGTAAGCCCCATAGTCGACGCGCAGAACTATACTCTCTGTGCAGGAAATAGAAGCAACGACGGGCGCGTTCCACTATGGATAATAAAAGACGATGGCGTACTGGCAATGCGTGCAGAAGCACAGTTTATTTAATTAGGTAAATACCTTTAATTAAATCAGAGAACTAATCAAATTCAGACCATGGTACAACACTTACCGCCGCTAGAAGGCATCACTGTCATCGCATTAGAACACGCGATCGCTGCGCCACTCGCTACTCGCCAGCTTGCCGAACTCGGTGCACGCGTAATCAAGATCGAGCGCGTCGATGGCGGCGATTTCGCGCGGCACTACGACGCACGGGCTCGCGGCTTATCCTCTCATTTCGTTTGGACAAACAGGTCGAAAGAAAGCCTTACCCTAGATCTTAAACAGCCTGCAGGGCTCGAGATTCTTAACACTCTGCTAAACACAGCAGATGTGTTTATTCAAAATCTCGCGCCCGGCGCTACAGCGAAAATGGGGTTAGGGAAACAGACACTGGCGACCAGAAACCCAAAGCTAATAGTTTGCGATATTAGCGGCTATGGCAACTCAGGCCCGCAGTCTTCCCGCAAAGCCTATGATCTTCTTATACAAGCCGAAGCGGGATTGTTGGGCATAACGGGGAATGTTGAACAAGGCGCAAAAAGCGGCATCTCGATAGCGGATATTGCTGCAGGAACACAAGCACATGCCGCAATACTTGCTGCGCTTATACAACGAGGTAAGACAGGCGTCGGCAGCCATATCGAAATATCGATGCTCGAGGCAATGACAGAGTGGATGGGCTACCCGCTTTACTATTCGCTAGATGGGGCAACGCAGCCGAGTCGCTCAGGAACAGACCATGCGACGATCTATCCGTACGGCTGCTTTCGTACTGGCAGTGAGAGTAGTAGCGGCGAGAGTGAAATAATGCTCGGTATTCAGAACGAGCGCGAATGGGAAAAATTTTGCAGAATCATCCTCGACGATGACAGCTTGATCACAGCGCCGGCCTACACAAGCAATAGTAATAGATCAAAGAATAGAGACAGTCTTCGCATAATTATCGAAGACAAATTAAAGAAACTAAAAGCTGAAGAAGTCATCGAAGCGCTTAAGTCCTGCGGCATCGCTTGTGCGAAAGCCAATACCCTAGCGGAGCTCTGGCAACATCCTCAGCTGCGCGCATTAAACAGGTTTATCGAGGTTGAAACCGAAGTGGGCACTCTCGAAGCGCTTGCGCCGCCAGGGCACAGTGACTCTTTCGACGCGGCTGTCTCTAAGGTGCCCTCGTTAGGCGAACATACTCGCACCATTCTTGGGGAGCTCGGCTACACGGATAGCGAAATTGAGGCACTGGCCGCGGCGCGCGTGATCTGAGCTATGGTGATAGCACTGAGTCCAGAGCGGCCTGAGATTCGCGCACCCCGAAGCCAAGCCAGCCAGCTTCATTCGAGTTGTCTGACGCAGCGAGCAGAGCTTTAAATGCAGCAAGCCGTGCCTGCAGTGCTCTTATATTTTTCGGTTCGGCACGTAGCGCAATATCTGCTGAATGCAGTGCGAGTTCTAAGTCGCCAGACTCGATCTGCGCTTCGGCAAGCATGGCAACCGCTTCCGCGCCACCAGCGAGTTCTACGAGCTGGGGATAGGCGTCGTCGACTGGCGTCGAAAACATTGAAGTCGGATTGCCATCGAACCAACCCATATAATTTTCATAAATCCCGCGCACAGACCATGAGATACGCCCATACCCTTCACCGATATCCAGATCAGACGGCAGACTGATTTCGGCCATGAGTGTATGCACGTCTTTGCCCTGATTCATGCCTAACACGGTCTTGTCGTGGACAAAGAGGATAGCATCGCGATAGCGCGTAAGTTCGCGTTCTATTTGTTGTTCACCAATGATTGCGTCTCCATGACTCGGAATAAGGATTTCGGGGTTTAGAGAAAGTATCCGGTTAATCGAATCGACATAGTCTAGCGCCCAGCGCGGTTTAGTTCCGCGCAGCGTATACATGTTCGGAAACGAAGTGTAAAAATTATCGCCAACAAATGCGGCGCGATACTTTGGTATCCAGACGCTCAAGTGATCGTAGGTCTCTCCTGGCGTATGCAGCACGTTAAACTCGACCCCTCCGAGTTCGAAATCATATTCTTCGTCGAACATAATCGTTGGCACTATGTCGGCGCCAAAATTATCCACTCCTTCAGCGATCTCGAGCTCACTCAGCTGAACAACATTGAGACTAGGGAACTGCGCCGCATTGCGCTGCGAAAACATTCCTTTTAACCGGTTCTGATAATTGACGAATTCATAGTGCTCGTCCTGCGCGATTATCTCAGTACCCTCTTCACGCCATGCATTGACTCCTCCGGTATGGTCGCCGTGAGCATGGGTCAGGATAATGTATTTTACAGGGCCATCGTCCTCGGCCTGCAGCAGACGCTTGTGCCGTGGCGCATTAACGATAAGCGAAGTATCGATGATGACGTTACCGTCCGGCGTCACGACCATTGTGGTGTTACCAAAGCCAGTCGCTTGAAAAATCGCCTCGTTAATTCGAATAGCTTCGGTCTGATCACGCCCGACCAGACCCGGATTCATCATCGCTGCTTGCTGAGCAATGCTATGCCCGTTCAAAAGTAAGCCAACGACAAACGTAGTAAAAGCCCCACCAAGACAGGTGAGTGACTTTTTGCTTTTCCCTTGCATACTGCTCCCTAGCGCTGTGCGCGTAATTCTGAGTCTATTATTGGCAACAAGTCGGTGAACGTCCAAGACGGCACACCACCCCAGCGCTCATCAAACTCTTGCGATAGGTTCATTGCCGAGATTTCCTCTAGCGAGGCTCCCGAGTCAATAGCACCCTGGACTAGGTCGCGTAACGAAGAAAGCATTCCATGCACCTCGATCATTCCCTCGAGATCGCTAACTTCTCCGCCATGCCCGGGTATGACTTTAGTTTCAGGGCCGGCGATCTCTATTGCCACTTCCATCGCTTCGATCATGCCAAGAAAACTGCCACCATTATATTGGTCGATAATCGGGTACATATTGGTCCGAAACACATCGCCCAGATGCAGCACGTCGGATTCGACAAAATGGACGAAACTATCTCCGTCGGTATGAGCTGGCGGCGCGAGAAACACCCGCACTTCCTCATCGTTAAGATGGAAGCTGAGCGCTTCGCTGTAAGTTATTATCGGCCTCGCAGCTTCCGCAGGCTGCGGAAAGGTAATCCCACCCCTTCGCGGAATACGCAGCTCTTTGAGCATGCGCAGGCGTACGCGATCATGCGCGACGAGGGTGACGCCATAGCCCGCTAAACGCGCGTTACCACCAATGTGGTCCGGGTGAATATGCGTGTTCACGGCAAAACTGATGGGCAAATCGCTCAACTTAGCGACTTCTTTAACGAGGTCCTCAACGTTACGCTCATAATGAGAATCGACCAGTAACACCGCCTCTTCCCCAAAGAACACGCCCACATTTCCGTTGGTGTCTGAAGGCTCGAGCATAGCGATCGAATCGGTAATTCGATGACTGGTGAATGCAGGCCTCGAAGCCGTTTGAGCGTTGAGCGTCACCGGGGAGAAGATTACTGACAAGATAAGGCACGCGGCCAAGCTCACAACCGGCCCAAGATGAAACCGGTTCTCTCTTGCGGATAACATAGTCACTATTCCCTTTTTCTAATTCGATTATTCTGTCGCGTAGTGCTGAGTTTTAACCCAAATGGGCTAGCGCCGCTTATAAAAATAACCCGTTGCAACGCCGTCTGATAAACGCCGTCTGATAACCGCTATCTGATAGTAGCTTAATACAGCAAAAAGTCACATCGATGGGGAGGCTAGCCTACCGGATTCACTTATTCGAAGTTCGCAAAGACCAGGGCAGGCTCACCCTCATCGTGGACGAGTGAGGAACAGACGCTGAGCGCGAGTGATGGAGGAGAGGTGAAAATTGCAAACGGCGCAGCGCGGTTTAACACATTGAGCCCGAGAATATTATTCGTAGCCCCGGGTATAACCGCGACCTCGGTGGGGCCGATCTCGCAATGCTTCCCAAGCGAAAAACGCGCGATCTCGTAGACATTTATTGATCGGGTACGCCCGTCAGCCATCCGCGCAGCAACGCGTCGGCTCGGCTTCACGCGTAGATCACGTGATAACGACTTGAAGGTACTCTCTGCCAGCGTGACCATGCCTGCGCCGGTATCAACCATAAATTGCACGTCGGTTCCCGAGCCCGATGTGTCAGTGATAGTGCCTGCTATTGAGATAGCTCAAGTCGAAATAGCCGACTCTGAGGCAGTGGACATGGTCGAAGTCAAAAAGATCGAGTTCCGCGGAAAACCCCCGTTCAAGCGAAGCAAGGAACTGGTTCCTGTCATAGACATTATGCAGCTCGAATTAGAACCCGAAGCGCCGACTAAAAATCTAGTAGAAAGAAGTTCGGCGGCCGTCCGCCGTTCACGCGCTAGCAAGCGCTGAAGGCGAGTTCTCGAGTTTGCTCTAACCTACTTGCCGAAAACCCTCGATAATCTGGGTAAAACCAACTAAAACCGAAAGCAAAAAAAACCCGACGCAAGTCGGGTTTTTTGATTATGGCGGAGAGAGAGGGATTCGAACCCTCGATAAGATTTCTCCTATACGCCCTTAGCAGGGGCGCGCCTTCAGCCACTCGGCCACCTCTCCAAAATCGCGTGCATAATAACATAGGGTTAGGTGAAACGAGAAGGGCGGATCTTGTCTCGGATTGGCACGTTGCGAGGCTGAGAAGCGGGAAATTTTGCGTGGATTGCGCTACTGAGAAGTTTGCAGACTCTGTGCTGATTGCGCTGAGTCTTTCGTCGGGCAGATGGGTCGCTATTCTGGGGACACAACCTCCTGCTCGCCGGCGATACGCTCATATATTTCTTCGCGGTGAACTGCGACATCCTTGGGCGCATTGACGCCAATGCGCACCTGATTTCCTTTGACACCCAGCACCGTCACGGTTACTTCGTCGCCGATCATAAGCGTTTCGCCAATTCTGCGCGTCAATATCAACATCCTAACTCTCCTCGAGCGGTTTACTCCATTAACCTTCCCGTCCTTAGCTACTAAATTAGGTGTGCTTAAGGCGATGGCTTATTTTTCAGGCCTCTACCTAAGAAAAATTGCCTGGCTGAAGTGCGCCGCGGGGCAAAGCGAGGTGGCTGAATACTTTAGCTTATACTCTTCCTCTCATAATCTGGATCACCGAGATCGAACGCGCTGTGCAAGGCACGCACGGCAAGCTCAAGGTATTTCTCATCGATCACTATCGAAATTTTTATCTCGGACGTAGTGATTATTTGAATATTAATATTCTCATCAGCGAGTGCCTTGAACATTTTACTTGCGATGCCCGCATGCGATTTCATGCCAACACCAACAACAGAAACCTTGCCGATTTTCTTATCGAGGGAGACCGACTCCGCTTTAAGCGACGGTGACAGATCATCTAGTATCTTTTTTGCACGCTCACTGTCGCTACGTTTAACCGTGAAGGTGATGTCATTATTGCCATCGGCGGCGGCATTCTGCACAATCACATCTACCTCAATTCCGGCAGCGCTAACTGGCCCGATAACTTGGTATGCGATACCTGGAATATCAGGAACACCGGCGACCGTAAGTTTGGCTTCATCGCGCTGAAAAGCAATACCGGCGATAGTTGGATCTTCCATTTTCGACTCCCCTTCTAAACTAATGAGCGTACCTTCGCCCTCTTCAAAACTCGACAGGACTCGCAGCGGCACCTTGTATTTGCCGGCAAATTCAACCGCTCGTATTTGTAAAACCTTGGCACCCAGACTCGCAAGCTCGAGCATCTCTTCGAATGTGATACTGTCGAGGAGTTTCGCGTCTTCGACCACCCGTGGATCGGTGGTATAGACACCTTTTACATCGGTATAGATCTGACACTCGTCGGCGTTAAGCGCCGCCGCAAGTGCAACGGCAGTGGTATCGGAGCCGCCGCGTCCGAGCGTTGTTATATTGCCGTGCTCATCTACGCCTTGAAATCCCGCGACAACGACTACGTTGCCTTGCTGCAATTGAGCGCTGATTCGCGTGCCATCAATCTCGCGAATGCGCGCTTTAGTGTGGGTCTCGCACGTACGAATCTGTACCTGATTACCCGTAAACGAGCGTGCAGGAACGCCGCGTTTTTCAAGCGCCATACTCAACAGTGCGATAGTCACCTGTTCGCCTGTGGATAGGAGCACATCCATCTCACGCGGCGTCGGATAGTCCATGATCTGCTGGGCAAGATCGGTAAGCCGGTTCGTCTCGCCACTCATGGCCGAAAGCACGACGACGATATCGTCGCCCGCAGCTTTAAAGCCAGCAACCTTATCGGCCACCGCTTCGATTCTCTCTACGGTACCTACCGAGGTACCTCCGAACTTCAATACTAACAGCGCCATTATTCTCTACTCGATGCCCTACAAGGGCAGAAAGAACTCGCCTCGTGGCGAGTTTATTTTCACTAGCTGCTTGACGAAGCCTTAAAGCTTGTTAGCAACCCATTCTTCAACGCTCGCCACGGCAGCCGGCACCGCTTCGACATCGCTTCCACCCGCCATGGCCATGTCTGGACGACCTCCCCCCTTGCCACCGACCTGCGTAGCAACCATGTTGGCAAGCTCGCCCGCCTTAATGCGGTCGGTAAGGTCTTTGCTCACGCCGGCGACGATACTGACTTTTCCACCCGCAGTGCTGATCAGTAACACGACCGCGGTGCCGAGCTTGTTTTTGAGCTGATCTACCGTCTCGCGTAACGCCTTCGGATCGAAGTCGTCGACCGCGCAGGCAAGAAGCTTGATGCCGCCAACCTCTTTTGCGCTGGCCGCGAGGTCGCTGCCCGCGCTCGAGGCAATTTTCGCTTTGAGCTGATCGAGCTCTTTCTCTAGCGCCTTATTAGTCGCATTCATATGCTTTACGCGCTCGAGCAAATCATCTTGACTAGCTTTAACGAGCTCGCATAGCTGTTTAAGCGTCTGCTCTTCACGTGCAACAAGCGCGAGTGCGCCCTGCCCAGTTACCGCTTCGATTCGGCGAACACCCGCGGAGATACCTGATTCGCTCAAAATTTTAAAAAGACCAATATCGCCCGTGCGCTCGACGTGTGTGCCACCGCAGAATTCGACGGAGAATTTGCCACCCATACTGACCACGCGAACTTCGTCACCGTATTTTTCGCCGAATAGCGCCATCGCACCGCGCTGCTGCGCTGCCTCTAACGCCATGACCTCTTTCGCAACCTGAGTGTTCGCCAATATTTCGGCATTCACGGCGGCTTCAATTTTTGCGAGCTCATCCGCAGTCACTGGTGCTGAGTGTGAGAAGTCGAAGCGTAGTCGCGTTGCGTCCACCAGCGATCCCTTCTGAGTCACATGTTCTCCGAGCGTATTGCGAAGCGCCGCATGCATGAGGTGCGTAGCCGAGTGGTTAAGTGTGATCGCTTTACGCGCGCTCGCCTCTACTTGACCAGCAAGTGCGTCCCCTACTTTGAGTGAACCGATGACGAGTTCGCCGATATGTAGCAACACATCATTCTGCTTCTGCGTGTCATCGACGCGAAATTCAACACCTTCGGCAAACAGAGTGCCACTGTCTCCTACCTGCCCACCCGACTCTCCATAGAATGGAGAGCTAGTTAGCACCAGCGTCGCGGCTTCACCGGCTTTTAGCGAGTCTTGCGGCTTGCCGTTGACATAGATTGCAGCAACATCGCCGGACGCCTCTAATGCCTCGTAACCGCGGAAATCAGTCACCTCCACGCCGTCGAGTTCTAGCTTATCGACTGCGGAGAAATTGCCGGCCGCGCGCGCCTGCGCGCGTTGAACTTGCATCGCTGCCTCGAACCCCTCCATATCGAGCGTAATGCCGGACTCACGAGCGACGTCAGCAGTGAGATCAACAGGGAACCCGTAGGTGTCATAGAGTTTAAACACCGTCTCGCCAGCCAGCGTGTCTCCGTTGAGATTAGCAATCGCTTTTTCCAGAATCGCCATGCCGTTCTCGAGCGTTCGTGCAAATTGCTGCTCTTCATCGCGCAGCGCTTTTTCGACACTACTCTGCTTTGCCTTTAATTCAGGATAGGCTTCGCCCATTACTTTCACGAGTCCTGCGACAATTTTATAGAAAAACACCTCCTTCACACCGAGTTGATAGCCATGACGAACCGCTCGGCGAATAATTCGACGCAGAACATAGCCGCGTCCTTCGTTCGACGGCAGCACACCGTCAACGATGAGGAACGAGCAGGACCTAATATGGTCGGCAATAACCCGTAGCGAATTATTGGTGAGATCTTCCACGCCGGTGATCACCCCGATATCGGCGAGCAGTGACTGAAAAAGATCGATCTCGTAATTGCTGTGTACGTTTTGCAAAACAGCGGCGACGCGCTCGAGACCCGCACCGGTGTCCACAGAGGGCTTCGGCAGTGGCGTAAGCGTGCCATCGGCTTTGCGCTCGTACTGCATGAAGACGAGATTCCAGATTTCGATGTAACGATCGCCGTCTTCGTCAGGGCTGCCTGGCGGGCCACCTGGCACGTCTTCGCCATGATCGAAGAAGAT
>Ga0181572_10001178_pt1 | contig 19082 bp, 18 predicted proteins | sample 101ome_26_FD_133004 | JGI IMG/M metagenome (GOLD analysis project Ga0181572, IMG submission 133004) | Coastal salt marsh microbial communities from the Groves Creek Marsh, Skidaway Island, Georgia - 101408AT metaG (megahit assembly) | ecosystem: Environmental > Aquatic > Marine > Intertidal... | reverse complement strand
TGTCCACCGGATTGGCCGAACGGGTAGAGCCCGTACGGAGGGCGAAGCATTCACCCTTTGCAAACCAGAGGAACTCTCACTGGTTGACTCGATCGAAAAATTATTAGGTAATCCCCTTCCCCGCAAAATTGTCGAGAACTTCCCTTATCGCAACGAACCAACCACCTTGGCTCCAAGTGCACCAGTTGTCTCACGCAAGCGCAATCGGGGTTTTGGTGGCCAACTTAGCTTTGGAGGTAGACGGAGACGCTAACGCACCCGAATCACTGGGGTAACTGGACGGGCGAGCTGGGCAGTTTTGCGTATTGGTTTGCCCACTATATCCATAGTCGTATTAGCGACTGCTTTAACAGGAGTAACCACGGCTTTAGCCGCAAACCCGATTGGTTTAGTAATCATACGCCCACATCCACTTAAACTGGCAATAAGCAGAATTGGTAAAATGGCTCCAAAAACAAACTTGATCATAGATTTGACTAGGATTAATCAGCTAGCTTTCGCAACCCTTTTTACTCTTTACACCCACTTCATTGAATGAAACTGGGCCCTTTCTTATCCATGACCGAATCATCCTTTCTCCTTCTTGCCCTACCCCTTATCGCCGCATTGATTGGTTGGGCGACCAATTACCTTGCCATCAAGATGCTTTTCTACCCGCACCAACCCAAAATAATTTTTGGGCTAACCTTTCATGGCGTTTTCCCCAAAAGACAGGCACAAATTGCTCAAAGGCTGGGCGAACTCGTGGCCAACGAACTCTTTTCTATCAAAGATGTCGCCAAGAAGATGGAAGATCTATCCACCCAACCGGAGGCAATGGAAGAAGTAGGGAAGAGAATCGAAAAAACGATCCGCGGAAAGTTAATTTCCGCATTTCCGATGCTCTCGATGTTTCTTAGTGATGAGATGATTGAAAAAGTGACCAATCTCTTCAAGGGCGAACTGGAGGACTTCCTCCGGGCTTCAGCCCAGGGACTGGCTGTAAAAATGGAGGAGACGATTGATGTACAGGCCTTGGTCAGGGAGAAGGTACAATCCTTCTCGGCGAGCAAGATTGAAGAGTTGCTGATTGGGTTTATGCAGCAGGAATTCCGCTTTATTGAAAAAATTGGTGCGGTCTTAGGATTTGTTATCGGATGCGTACAGGTCGCCCTAGTAGTTTCTCTGTAGTGGCCCCCACTTTTCGATTGATTTGCGGATTGCCAAGCATGCACCTGAACCACAAATTTGAGCATGCATGAATGAAGTGACCCTCGCCATTTACAAAGGTTGGGAAAACGCCTACCAGTTTTGGACCACACCCTCTGCCCGAATTCAGGCAACCGCAATTGCACTATCTATCTTGGTCGCTTGGATTCTATGCAAGCGCTCCAAACCTAAAGTTATCAGGCTAACTCAGGACCCAACCCGCCCCCTATGGATGGAGAGGAGCCTGCGTATATTTGCCCAATTGCTCTTCCCCCTTTACCTGCTTCTTTTTTCAATTCTGGGGCGTGGGCTTCTGGATCGCTTCCAATTTTCCTCCCTCGATCTCATCAATCCCTTTGTCCATGCCACCACAGCTTGGTTAATCTACCGATTGGTTGCTGGGCTGACCCATAACCGGTTCTGGCTGAGACTTGCCGCAGTTTTGGCCTTTGGAATTGCCGCATTACAAAGCTTTGGTCTGCTTCAGCCCACCTTTGATTTCCTAGGATCGTTATCCTTCGCTGTCGGTAAAAGCAACTTGTCCGTGCTCGACCTGGTCAATGGTATTTTCATTCTGCTCTTTCTTCTGTGGATGAGCTCCCTTTTAGGAAGTGCCGGTGAAAGTAAGATCCGCCAGCTACCCAACCTCCCCCCTTCCCTGCAGGTTCTGCTCGCCAAAGTCGTCCGGGTTTTCCTGATTTTTCTCAGTTTCTTAGTGGCCATGTCCACCATCGGACTAGACCTTTCCTCCTTTGCACTATTGGGCGGTGCCATTGGTGTGGGGATTGGGTTTGGTCTGCAAAAAGTGGTTTCCAACTTGGTCAGCGGATTGATCCTACTACTAGACCGCTCGATCAAGCCGGGTGATGTCATTGAGATCGATAACACCTACGGGTGGATTAATTCCCTGCGTGCCAGGTATGCATCGATTATCACCCGGGATGGCAAGGAGCACTTAATCCCAAATGAGGACTTGATCACCAACCGCGTGGTCAATTGGTCATTCAGCGACAAAAACATTCGTGTACGCGTGCCCGTTGGGATTTCCTACGATTCGGACCCGAGGATTGCAATGGCACTTTGCGTGGAGGCAGCCCAAGCTTCCGGCAGGGTACTCAACGACCCTGAGCCCCGCTGTTTGCTAACTGAATTTGGGGATAATTCCATCAACCTGGAATTGCGCTTTTGGATCAACGATCCTTCAAACGGCGTGGGCAACGCTAGGAGTGAAGTTTTGCTCGGCATATGGGATCGCTTTAAGGAATCGGGAATTTCCATTCCTTTTCCACAGAGAGACATTCACCTTAAGTCTCTGCCCGAGGGATTTACCAGCCAATCTCTCCAGTAATCCCAACGCTGTAATCATTTTGGTTCTCGGCACATCCGGCTAGTTTCTTCCAAGCTTGCCAATAAGCTCGATTATCTGTTTTTTGGTTCCTTTGTCATGCACTATTTAAGCTTAGATTCTCTTACATTTATTCATGCGCTTGCAATGGCACCATCCGGAGATCCATCCGCCCCGGGAGGTGGGCTAATGAGCTTTTTGCCGATGATTCTGATTTTTGTCGCTTTCTGGTTTCTTCTCATTGCCCCCCAGCGTAAAAAGCAAAAAGAGCACGACAAAATGGTCAAAGCTCTTGAAAAAGGAGCCCAGATTAAAACTGTCGGCGGGCTCTTTGGTACCATAACTGGCGTGAAGGATGACCGCTTTGTTGTCCGTGTCGCTGAAAATGTGAAAGTGGAGGTCTCCAGAGAATCGATTGCTGCCAAGATCGATTAAGCAAGTTTTCTTGGCAATCTTACTCCGGCGGTCCCTGACCTCATTCAATCCTCTTAATCTGTCATGAACTCTTCCAGCAACTGGAAAATTCTTTCCATCTTTCTACTCGCTGCATTTAGCTTATCCTTAATCCTCCCACTGGAAGATCAGAACCTTGGGGAATATGCATTAGGCCAAGTTACCTCTGACGCCAATGCATCTGATCATGCTGGTCATGAACAGTTTTCCGAGGTCATTGATAACCTTAAAATACAGCTTGGGGACGATGAGATTTCTTTTACCGCCCTTCGCGATTATGGGCTTAGAAACCAACTTAACTACTCTGCCTATTTCGAACCACCATCCGGTGTCCTGGGAACTATTGGAGCGAGAATTATTCCCTTCCTTGTTAAACCGGGAATTAGGTGCGGGCACATCAAAGACCGGTCTACCCGAAACGATTTTGTTCTCCGTACCTTGCTAAAAAAGTCACAAGCTTCCATCAAGCGTGGATTGGACCTTCGCGGCGGGATTGCCTTCACCATGGAAGCCATCGATCTTAACGAATCCACTGATCTCGATGATGCTTCGGGCGCGTCCCCAATGGACAAAGTGGTTGAGATCATGAGCGAACGGCTCAATGCCTTTGGTGTGGCAGAAACCTTGGTTCGCAAAAAGGGCGACCGGGCAATTGAAGTGCAGATACCCGACCTCACCACCAAACAAGACCCCGGAATCCTGCAGGAACTCCAAAAACCTGCGAAGCTCGAATTTCGCATCGTTAACACCAACCCCAATGCACCTGCCGCCGTCATCGAAGGTGAAGAGTGGACGGATGATGAGGGGATTCCCTACCTTTCCATGCTTCGTGCAGATGCCCAACCGAATGAAAGGCCAATTTGGGTACGCCGTCTTTGGTCTGCCGATGGAGAAATTATTGAAGAAGCCTACCCCCGGCAGGATCAGATTGGCGGTTGGGAAGTCGGTCTCGATTTCACTTCAGAAGGAGCCAAAATCTTCAGTGACCTAACTGCGGAGATTGCTCAGATGACCGACCTAGGCACAGGTATGCCCGGCAGGTTGGCTATTGTCTTGGACGGACAGCTCGAAAGTGCCCCTTCGGTCAAGGAGCGTATTGATGGGGGCAGTGCCGTAATTACCGGAAACTTTAGTTTCCGCGAAGCAAAGATGCTTTCAGACATCCTGAATAATCCGCTCAAAGTTTCCCTTACCATTGGTGAACAATACGAGGTCTCTCCCACCCTTGCCGCAGGTGCTCTCTCAAGCAGTGTCAACGCCTGCCTCCTTGGTGCAGTCCTGATCATCGCCTTCATGCTCATCTGGTACAAAGCAGGCGGATTGGTCGCAGTCCTTTCAGTGAGCATCAATGTACTTCTTGTTGTCGCAATACTTGCAGGAATATTCGATGCCACATTTACCCTACCTGGGATGGCTGCCCTCGTTCTGACAATCGGAATGGCGGTGGATGCCAACATTCTAATTTTTGAACGGATTCGAGAAGAACTCAAAGCAGGGAAAAGCTCGGAGAATGCTCTCACAGGAGGCTACGCAAAGGCTTTTTCTACCATTATCGACGCAAACCTGACTACTCTCATTACTGCCTCTATTCTCATCTGGCTCGGAACTGGCCCGGTCAAAGGATTTGGTATCACCCTGGCTATCGGTATTGTCACCTCTGTCTTCTGTGCAATGTTTGTTAGTCGTCAGTTTCTCACCTTTTTGCTCAAAGCGGGTGTATCAAATCTCATCAGCTTGGCCAAAATCGAAAAATCTTCGCCCCGCAACGACATTGAATTTTTGAACTTCAGAAAAATTGCTTTCCTTGCCTCCTGGCTGATTGTTGCTGTGGGTATATATTCCGTTTACGAAAAAAGAGATAACATTTTGGGCATTGATTTTCGCGGGGGTGAAGAATTGATTGCCGCCTTTAATGAGTCCATTGACCCCGGGGAAATAGAGTCCAGCTTACAGACCAATCCGGGTCTGGGCGAGGTTCAGCATGTCTACCGTTCAGAAGTGGGTTCTGGAGAAACCGCTAGTCGTCTTGTCCTACAGACAGAAGAAGGTAAATCCCGAGATGCCCTTTCTCACCTTAACAAAACATTTCCCACAGCTGGTCTTTCCGAAGAAGGTCTTAGCAACATTGGTGGCTCCGTAAGTGATCAAATTAAGTCGGATGCGATTCTCTCTGTCTCCGTGGCCCTGCTCGGCATTCTGCTCTATGTAGCTCTTCGTTTTGAAATGGGCTATGCAATCGGGGCAGTGATTGCCACGGTGCATGATGTACTGATGACTGTTGGCCTATTTGTGCTACTGGGAAATCTATCTGGTGGGGGCATTTGTTCAGGGCAATTCACCGCCCCCATGCTTGCTTCTATCCTGATGATTGTCGGGTATTCGATCAATGATACCATCGTGGTCTTTGACCGCATTCGTGAAGAACTTGAGCTCAACCCGGTGACCAACCTCAGAAAAATTATCACCATTGCGATCAATCGAGTACTCTCCCGCTCGATCCTGACAAGTTTCACTACCCTGCTCGCCGCAGTTTCGCTCTGGATCTTTGGTGCAGGAATCATCAACGATTTTGCCTTTGTTTTTGTAATCGGAATTCTCACCGGTACCTTCTCATCCATTTTTATCGCCAGTCCTATCTTTTATTTTTGGCACAAAGGAGACCGCAAGCATGTGGAAGAAGGAGAGCTGTTGCCAAAATACGACTGGCAAACCTCCAAGTAACTCAGACCATATTTTGGGTCTGCGAGCTGCCTTTTTCCTCCGAGATCCAAGTTTCTGATGATATGGCTTGAGAAGCAGGTTGATCCTGACCAGACCCAAAAGTTTGCTGAACGCCTATCCCTTTCTCCCCTGCTTGCCCATCTTCTTGCAACCAGAGGGATTGACGAACCTAAAGACGCCCAGAATTTCCTTGAGCCCAGGTTGGCTCACCTTTCTGACCCTTTTTTAATTGATGGAATGGATAAGGCGGTATCCCGCATCATTCAGGCGATCAAACAGAAAGAATCGGTCCTGATTATTGGGGATTATGATGTGGATGGCATAACCTCCACAGTGATTGTTACCCAGATATTGGAATTTTTTAACACTGCTGTAAATCATGTCATTCCCGACCGCGTGGCAGAGGGTTACGGACTGACCAGTAGTGTGGTTGAAAGGGGACTCTCGGCATTCCCCTGCCATTTGGTCATCGCTTTGGATTGCGGAACCAATTCCAAGTCGGAGACCGAATCTATTTTGCAATCAGGCAGGGATGTAATTGTGGTCGATCATCACCAACTAAAAACGGAGCACTGCGAAAAGGCAATCCTGGTCAATCCACACTTGAAGGAAGATTCTGGTGAGGCTTGGTATCACTTGTGCACAGCAGGGTTGGCATTCAAATTGGCCCATGCCCTCATCAAAAAACTACGTGAAATCGGCCACCCCCTATCGGATCAAGTCAGCCCCAAGCAGTTCCTACCCCTCTGTGCAATGGGAACTCTGGCGGATCTTGTTCCTTTAAAAAAAGAAAATCGCATCCTTTCCCTGTATGGCTTGCGGCTTCTTGGATACAATCCATCTCCGGGCTTGAATGCCCTCTTAGAAGAATCTGGCCTGGCAGATGCTGATGTTCTGGAATGTGAGGATGTAACCTTTAAAATTGCCCCCAGAATAAATGCTTGCGGGAGAATTGGCAGCGCAGAAAACGCCACCCGCTTACTGCTCGAAAAGGATCACCGCCAATGCCGCATACTGGCCGCCGAGCTTACCGATTTTAACGAGCAAAGGAAAAAAATTGAAGCAGAACTGACCCGGGATGCCTTATCTCAAGCAGAAGAGAAATTTTCAGATTTGCCCGCTGTGGTTGTCCATGGGCAAGGCCACCCCTGGCATCAGGGCGTCGTGGGAATTGTCGCCGGCAAATTGTCGCAACTCCTCGGTAAACCGTGTCTGGTATTAGCCCAAACACCAGACGGCGAATACAAGGGATCGGGACGGGGGATAGCTGGAGATAACTTGGTGGAGCACTTGGCGGCATGTGATATGCACTTAGCTCACTGGGGAGGGCATCCACTCGCCGTCGGGCTTGGACTGAGAGGCGAAAATCTTGAGACTTTCATTGGAAGCTTTCTATCCACCTTTCAAAATGCATCCAACGCGGAACAGACAGAACCAAAGTTGGAAATTGATCTGACCCTTTCTCCTGACGATATCCATCCAGAATTACTCGCCGAAATAAGCAGACTTGAACCTTTTGGGCAAGACAACCCAGAGCCGGTCATTTGCATGCAGGGCATCATGTTAGAAACCAATCCTAGGAAGGTAGGCAATGGGGATCATTTTCAGTTTTCCATCCGCAACTCCTCTGGATTGGTGCAAGGGATAGCCTGGAGAATGTCAGACAAAATACCCCCCGCCGGAAAAAAGATAGACCTTGCTTTCCGCTTAAAATGGAACTGGTGGAACGGGCGCCGAAAGCTACAAATGGTTTTGGAGGACTGGAGGGAAAGCGTGGAAAGCAATCATACCTCTTCGGTCAAATCAAGAAACTAGGGATTTACCTGCTTATCAATGTGAGCGAAGGCCTCATCTTCACTCATCCGCACCTGCTCGGTGGTATCCCGATCGCGCAGCGTGATCGAGCCGTCACCCTCCACAGTCTCAAAATCGACGGTTATCCCAAAAGGAACACCCACTTCGTCTATTCTACGGTAACGCCTTCCAATGGCACCGGACTGGTCATAGACGACATTCCATTTTCTCTGGAAGCGGTTGAGTAGATTTTGGGCTTTCTCGACCAGCTCAGGTTTGTTTTTGACCAGTGGAAAAATACCCACCTTGATGGGCGCAACCCTGGGATGAAACCTCATCAATGTTCTTTTTTCTCCCCCTATCTCATCAATAGAATATGCAGAACATAAAACCGCCAAGAAAGTTCGGTCCACGCCGAGGCTAGGTTCAATAACATGGGGTATGTACCTTTCTTTGGTGGATTCATCAAAGTACTCCATGCTCTTACCCGAATGGTCTTGATGTTGAGTTAAATCAAAACATCCGCGGGCAGCAATTCCTTCAAGTTCATGTTCCCCAAATGGAAATTTAAAGGTAATATCGGTGCATGCTTTTGCGTAGTGGGCTAACTTGTCTTGTGGATGAACTTCTTCACCTAGGTATTCAGAGGTTAGCCCAATGGAACTGAACCAGTTCTTCCTTGTATCGATCCACTGACGATGAAACTTCGGCCAGTGCTCATCTCCCGGCGGGATAAAATACTCAATCTCCATCTGCTCGAACTCGCGCGATCTAAAAATGAAATTACGGGGGGTAATCTCATTCCTGAAAGCTTTCCCGATTTGGGCAATGCCGAAGGGAACTTTTACCCTGCCTGTATCAAGCACATTTTTAAAATTCGCGAAAATCCCTTGGGCAGTCTCAGGTCTTAGATAGCAGGCAGATGATGCATCCCGCAATGCACCAACATGAGTTTCAAACATCATGTTAAACTCCCGGGGTGGGGTCAAAGAACCGGGCTTCCCCGTAGCTGGAGAAGGGACGAGCATTTGCTGCTCTTCGGGTAGTTCGTCAAACGGTCGAAGTTCCACCGCATCCAAGCTCCCTTGCGTTGCCGATTTTCTTTTGATCGCCTCAGCCATTTGCACGGCGTCTTCCTGCATAACTTCAGATTCCAGAAGAGAAATCCAACCAAGAGAATTCCCCTCGACTTTAACTTCGGCCGCATAGAGTTGATCTGCCCGGTAGCGCATCTTGGATTCCTTGCAATCAACCATGGGATCAGTAAATCCATCAACATGGCCCGATGCTTCCCAAATTTTGGGGTTCATGATAATACTAGAATCCAAACCAACCATATCCTGACGGCGGCGAACCATATCTTCCCACCACGCATCCTTGATATTTTTCCGCAACTCTACACCCAGGGGCCCATAGTCAAAAAAACCGTTCAAGCCCCCATAAATTTCAGAGGATTGAAATACGAAACCCCTGCGCTTGCTCAATGAGATGATCTCTTCCATCAAATGATTTTGTTTGCTCATGATATTTGTCTCATCTTAAAGAATATGGTTGTTGGCACAATCTTTAAGCACTGTTGCAAGACCCTATATTCGGCTGTAATTAACAACTTCAAGTTGACTAGAGCCAATCTTAAATCTTGAATATAGACTATGTCGCATCCAAATCATAAATTTGGTATCTTGAAACTTATCTTCCTGGTACTTTTTCTTTGCTTTCTTGGCGTTGGTTGCAGTTTTACACCGAAAAAATATTTTTCTAAAAAATTTAATCTTGCCGGAGCAATCACCCATGAACCCAGTTCTTATGAACCTGTGGAAACAGGCACCCTCCATGTGAGTTCGGAGGAAGTTCTCCACCGCCGGGACTTCCGCGGCTCAAAGACCACTTTGATGTGGGGACTTTTCACCCTTACCGATTACTAGTCTACATTTGACTGGCTTGTCCTTGATTTAAAATTAGAATAATTCCATTTTTCTTGCTGTTGAGCGATTAAGGGATAGTATAAATCCTTTACGCATGAGTACTGAGTTCCATACATCGCAACCTACTCTTCTGACAACGCTCAAGGAGAGGGGTGTTCGGCCGACGAGGCAGAGAACCGCGGTATATGAATGCATTCTCACTAAAAGGGATCATCCTACTGCTGACGATATTTTATCCAGGGTACGCCATACACTCCCAACTATTTCCTTTGCTACTGTTTATAACTGCTTGGAAACGCTCGTGTCATGTGGCCTTGTCCGCCAGGTCAACTTTGACCGCTCCCCCAGTAGGTACTGCCCGAATCTTTCCCCCCACGCTCACTTTAAATGCGAGAAAACGGGTGAGATTTTTGACCTCAAACTCAACGACTCTCTCGTCCATGCAATCAAGGATGCACTGCCCCCGGGGTTTGTTGCTGAAAACTTTGATTTAACCTTCAACGGCTCTCATCTCTCCCAAAACTGAATACACCCACCGATACGAAATCGTGAACACCCTAAAAATAGACAATCTTTCCGCCAGCATTGATGATAAAGAGATCCTGCGCGACCTAAGCCTTGAAATCCCCAAAGGGGAAGTTCATGCAATTATGGGCCCAAACGGCAGTGGCAAAAGCACCCTGTCAAAAGTTCTTGCTGGTCATCCTGACTATGAAGTGACCGGAGGCAAGGCCACCCTCGATGGCACCCCTCTGCTTGGTATGGAACCTGATGAGATTTCAAGGTTGGGCTTATTCCTTGCTTTCCAATATCCAATCGAGGTTCCGGGCGTAAGCATTGCCAACTTTATTCGGGCGACATTGCAAGCCCGTTTACCCGAAGGTGAAAGCATCAAAGCAGTGGACTACTACAAGCAATTATATCTGCGCATGGATGAACTCGGAATGGACCGGAAATTTACTTCCCGTGCCTTAAATGAGGGATTTTCTGGGGGAGAAAAGAAGAGATGTGAAATCCTACAAATGTCCATGCTTGAGCCAAAGTACTGTATCCTTGATGAAACAGACAGTGGGCTGGACATTGACGCCCTTAGAATCGTTTCCGAAGGCGTTAACCGGATGCGCTCTAAGGACCGCGGTATCCTTGTAATTACCCATTACCAAAGATTACTCGAATACATTGTGCCCGATTGCGTGCATGTGATGGCCAACGGCCGGATCGTTCGCTCAGGGGATAAGACCCTCGCCTTTGAATTGGAGGAGAAGGGATATGACTGGATTAAAGAAGAAGCAGTCGCTTAATTTTATTCGTTTTGTAAGTAAACATGATTAGTCCTTCAGCAGTAGATATTGATCGGGAAAAAGGGAATTTTCACTTCGATACCCAGTATGCATTTGATGCCGGCGTAGGCTTGTCGGAAGAGGTTGTACGCTATATTTCGGAAATCAAAGGTGAAGATTCTTGGCTTCTCGAGTTTCGGCTCAAAGCATTAGAAACCTTTCTTAAAAAACCCATGCCCACCCACTGGGCAACCAAAGATTTGCTCAACATCAACTTTGATGTCATCCGTTATTACTTGGCCAAAGGACAGCAACCCAGCCGCTCTTGGGATGAAGTGCCAGAAGATGTAAAGCTCACCTTCGAGCGATTGGGCATCCCTGAGCAGGAACGTAAGTTTCTTGCGGGAGTTGAAGCACAATTTGATAGCGAAGCAGCTTATTCTCGCATGAAAGAGGACCTAGAGAAGCAAGGGGTTCTCTTCGTAGGTTCGACAGAGGGACTCAAGGAACACCCTGAAATCTTCAAAAAATGGTTTGGTAAAGTTATTCCCACCTCGGACAATAAATTCTCCGCCCTCAATAGTGCAGTTTTTAGTGGTGGCAGCTTTATCTATGTACCACCGGGAGTAAAGCTTGCCCAACCACTGCAGGCTTATTTCCGTATCAATGCAGAAAATTTCGGTCAATTCGAACGGACTTTAATCATCGCGGATGAAGGGTCGGAAGTCATGTACATGGAGGGATGCACCGCTCCGAAATTTGAGACATCCACTCTCCATAGTGCCGTAGTTGAGCTGGTGGCCCTGAAGGGAGCGAAAATCCAGTATGTAACCGTACAAAACTGGTCGAATAATGTGTTCAATCTGGTCACCAAGAGAGCAATGGCCGAAGAGGAGGCAGAAGTCCGCTGGATTGATTGCAACATTGGCTCACGCCTAACCATGAAATATCCCGGAGTTATCTTACGGGGACGAAAGGCAAGGGGAGAAGTGGTTTCGATTGCCTTGGCAAATGATGGGCAGCACCAGGATACGGGTGCTAAAATGATTCATGCCGCAGATGAAACCACCAGCAATGTAATCTCCAAGTCGATTTCCATCGGAACAGGTAGGTCATCCTACCGGGGACTGGTGCAAATGCCAGGGCACCTCAAAGGGTGTAAAAACAATACTGAATGCGATGCCCTGCTGATTAATACCAATAGTCAGACCGACACCTATCCCGCCATCACCGTCAAAGGGGATGACAACTCCGTGCAACATGAGGCCAGTGTTTCCAAAGTGAGTGCGGAGCAAATTTTTTATATGCAACAGCGCGGTCTATCCGAGGGCGAAGCAATGAGTCTTTGCGTTAATGGATTTGTCAATGACCTAATCCGGGAGTTCCCCATGGAGTACAGTGTTGAACTCAAACGATTGATTGACTTGGAGATGGAAGGGTCTGTGGGTTAGATAAAATGCAAACCTCTCTCCCCTCCCCCTCCGGGCTTTCCTCCACCATGTTTAACGACCCCGACTTTTTCCGCACCTTCGCCGAGCGCCGATCCTGGGAACCAGGTTGGTTGGCAGACTTCAGAAAGGAATCCTGGGAAAAAGCTCAGGAACTTAGCCAACATTCCATAAAAAATGAACATTGGAGGTTTTCTCCAAAATCAAGGTTTTCCCTTTCCCGTATCCAAGAAATCGCCAATCCGAAAGAATCTCTACACATCGATGGCTCTTCCTCAGCGGAATCTATCGTTTGCGAAAACCTCGATGGAATGATTTTGGATCAGCCCAACCTTATTTCTTCGATCCCCAACTTAGAGGGTCCTCAACTCGGTGCTGAAGACATTTTTTTATGGGGCAACTGCTTTGCCGAGTCAGGCTATTATCTACAGGTTCCCAAATCTTCTCAACTCACCAACCCAATTACTTTCAACTTTTTTACACCTCCTTCAGGTTCGATTGTATTTCACAAGAACATGGTCGAGTTGGAGCCTTTTGCGGAAGCGTTCCTGATTGAAAAAGTCCGTTCCGCCAATGCCAGCGATGCGGGAACAACAGCTAACCTTACTCACATCCATCTTGGCGAAGGAGCGAAACTCCACCGCTTGGTGATTCAGGAATGCTCGGCAGACTCCACTCATTTCCTTTTTGAAAATTTTCACCTCGACCGCGGTTCCTCTTTGCACACAACCGCTTTGCATCTCGGCTCGAGCCAGACCCGTGTTGAATCCAAAGGAAATCTCAACGGAGAGGGGGCGGACTTTTCATACCATTCGCTCTTTCTTGGACACGACCAACAACTTTTTGACCAGCGCACCCTGCAGCATCACACCGCCCCTCACTGCCGCAGCAACCTACTTTGCAAGAACGCTCTCTTCGGTGAGTCGAGATCTGTTTTCTCCGGACTTATCAAGGTGGATGAAGCAGCTCAGCATACCGACGCCTATCAGACCAACCGCAACCTTTTGCTTAACAGTTCTGCTGAGGCCAATTCCTTACCTGGGCTGGAAATCCTCGCAAATGAAGTTAAGTGCAGTCACGGAGCAACCACCAGTCGCATTGATGAGCAGGAACTTTACTACCTGCAGAGTCGGGGTATACCACGCAACACTGCAGAACGAATGATTTCTCTTGGTTTTCTTTCTGAAGTGATTCAGTCCATAGCTTCGGATAGTACTAAAGAAATGGCGTTGGAGACCCTCGAGAAAAACTTTAACGCACCCAGCTTATGAGCCACGAAGAAGTCTTATTGTCGAGGGATGTAGTCGCCACCCTTATTCCCCATGGAGAGGAATTTACTCTAGGGCGTGGAGAAAAAGTTACAATTACTCACCGCCTTGGCGGAAATTTTACGGTAATGACGCTGCAAGGCATGTACCGCATAGCTGCTAGTGATGCGGATGCTCTGGGGGAACAGGCTGAAGCGATAAAACCGCAAAATTCGCCCAATAGCTCTAATCCTGCTGGTATTGAGGAAATCAAAGAAAGCCTGAAATCTGTTTTCGACCCTGAAATCCCCGTAAACGTAGTCGATCTTGGCCTCATCTATCGGGTGGAGCTTGAAAAAACAGAAACGCACGGACGGGTAGCCTACATCGACCTGACTCTAACCGCCCCAGGTTGCGGAATGGGACCGGTGATTGCCGATGATGTCAAAAACAAGGTGCTTACCCTACCCGGGATTGATCATGCAGAAGTTGAAATCGTCTGGGACCCCCCTTGGACTCAGGACTTGATCTCTGAAGAAGGGAAAATGGAACTCGGTCTAATTTAAAACGGATCAAAAAATGGTAGAAGACAAACCCCTCAACATTGCCCTTGGCACTGATCACGCCGGCTACTCCTACAAAGAAGCAATCAAACAACACCTTACCTCAAGCGGACATCAGGTAGAGGATTTTGGAACCTTCTCTGAGGAATCTGTGGATTACCCCACCTTCGTTCGTCCCGCAGCTGAAGCTGTGGCGGCCGGAAAGTGCGACCTTGGCATTGTCCTTGGCGGAAGCGGAAACGGAGAAGCGATGGCCGCCAATAAGATAAAAGGTGTGCGCTGTGCCCTCTGCTGGAGCTTAGAAACAGCCAAGCTTGCCAAAGAGCACAACAACGCAAATGTTCTCTCCCTTGGACAAAGACAGATCTCATTGGAACTAGCTTTGGAGATCGTGGATGAGTGGCTGGCTGCTAAATTTGAGGGGGGCAGGCACATTAAGCGAATTGAGATGCTCGACAATCCCGCCTGATTTGATATCACTACAAACCTTTGGAATGAGCGAAGAAAAAGATAAGAAACCCGGTCCAGTTGCAGAGGCCATACAGTCAAAGTTCCTCGAAGACAGAAAAGTCTTCCTCTGGGGAGAAGTTAGTGATAAATCCGCTCGGGATATCACAGAAAAGTTACTCCATCTTGAGGCAACTGAGCCAGGAAAAGAAATCACTTTTTACATTAACTCACCAGGAGGGTCCATTACTGCAGGGATGGCGATTTACGACACCATGCAGCTGATCACTTCTCCAATCAAGGTGGTCGTCACGGGAATGGCTGCCAGCATGGGTTCCATTCTTTTGTGCGGAGCTTCCAAGGGCCGCCGTTTCCTATATCCGCATTCGCGGGTACTCATTCACCAACCTTTGATCACCGGAAGGATGGTGGCCGCCGCGGTAGATATCAATATTCAAGCTCAGGAGATGGAGAGGTTACGCGAGGAACTCAATGGCATTCTGGCCTCCACCTCCGGACAGCCACTAGAAAAAATTCAGCAGGATACAGATCGCGACTTCTACCTCAACGCCCATGAGGCAATTGCTTACGGTCTGGCCGACGAGATTGTCGAGAAAATCTAAGCCTTAGGACGATCGATATTCCTGGGTTTCCCCAACTCATTAAGAGGCAGATAATCTGCCGCAAAAATGTCCTTGGGCATGCTTGCTCCTTTCAATTTTTCAGCAAGTAAACTTTTCAGTTTTACGGCATCGACACCTGCTGGCGTCACATAGGCCACCATTCGCTGGCCCCATTTCTCATCTCTCTCCCCCATCACTAGGCACTCGCTAACTTCGCCAGTTTGTAAGATTACCTCCTCAACAAGCTGGGGATCCACCTTGACGCCCCCACTATTTATTATTCGATCGGCCCTTCGTTCGATGTACAGGTTTCCACCTTCATCAATGAGGGCAACATCCTGGGTCGCCAACCATGTTCCATGGTCGAAAAAACAATCCTCTTTTTCCAAACAAATGCTTTGGGCACGAACTTCAACGCAGGAATTCTGCCCAAGCCGTATCTCCGCGTGGCTTAGGCACTTACCCACCCCACCTTGACCATTCAAAAAGTCATGAGAATTGAGCATAGTAAACATCGCCGCAGTCTCAGTCATACCATAGCAGGGAAAAACCGGGAGTTCTTCATGCCGGCAATCTTGTAGAAGTTGAGAAGATGCCTTTGCCCCGCCAAGTAAAATGCCTTGTGCCTTACGCAGAGCAGAACATGCAACATTGCTTTTCAAAAGAAGTTGTAATTGCGTAGGCACGAGAGAAATCCAACGGCCTTCCAAATGCCGAGCCAAATCACAATCAAATAAGTCGCGATAATCCCCAAAGAGGATTGTTCCTCCGCTTTCCCAGGCACGCTCAACTTGCATCCATCCGCTCACATGGTAAAGCGGAAGACAGCAAAAGACTTGCATCGGTTCGAAACCGTATTGCTCAAGTAATCCATCAACGGCAAAGCGGATTCTCTCTGAGCAGTGAACCACCTTCTTGGGCCTTCCCGTGGTACCTCCCGTGTAAAAGCTTAAGGTGGGAGCTTTGCCCTCCCCTGCCCGACCATCACTTGAAAACCCATCTCCTGAAAAATGAACGGACTTACCGCATTGAAGATCTCTCAGGACACCGGCGGTCAGATGGGCAAAGTGGCAACTCCCTCTATTCTCCTTAGCCAACCATCCCTCCCCAATCTGTAAATATCGATTCATTGGACACTGAGTTGATGCCATAATTTTTCTAGTTCCTCAACAGGTACACTAGGCGTAGACAGTCGGTCGAAGTGATGGCTGGCAAATTCAAAGCGATTGCCCTGATAACAACTTCGGTCCAATCCAGGAACTGTCCTGGCACGGGCAGCCAACCGAATAATCGCCTCATAACCAAAAGGACTCTCAAAGCAGGTGGAAAGAACGATGCGATCAGGACTTCTCTTAATCAACTCTTCGATTTCATCCCAGTTTGAATATAGCGACGGCTTAATCACAAAAAAACCTGGCCAAGGGCTTGCTAAAAGTTTGCCCTGGCGAGCGAGCCTAAGGCAGCCTTCATCGAGCGCTAGGGGTAGTGAAGAACTCTGGGCAAAGTCGAAAAGCCAATCGTCATAAAATTTACCAGTGGGCTGCTCAATGAATTCAATTTGGGGGGCATGGCTGATTACTGATACCCACATCTGCAACTGCCCTGGAGTAAGAGCTTCATTGGCATCGAGCCTCACTTTCGTCTGTCGAGGCAACCGACCCAGCCAATCCAAAACCTGATCTATCTCTTGCTTCGGTGGACGAAGTCCTATTTTTCGCTTCACTGTGGAGCTCGTTATGTTTTGCTCAGGATGATAGAGTTGGGCCGATTCTTGCAGCTCAACCGAAGGTACAGCCTCCCATACGGAAGAAGTAAGCGAAGCAAGTGCCGGAGCAAGAATACGATACTTCTGCACATCTTTACAACGCCCATGAATCCAATCTTCCGCCTCCAATAATCCCTCATCGATGGAGAATTCAGAGAAGCCAGGAATGGACGCCACTTCACCATACCCAATTGTGCCATTTTCGAAAACTTCTCTGAGAATTAAGCTGGTGATCCCGGACATGTCTCCTCGGGCCGTAGCCATCGGTTTTCTGAAGCTTTGTTCAAAAACGATAAATTTTCGGTTGGTTCTCATTGAATATCCTTGAGATGACATGGCCTTTTACTCATGATATGCAGGCTTAATGCTTTCTAAAATCTTCAATTATGGATAAGGACTTTTTCCTGCCCGCAGATGATTTCTTCAGGCGGGTCATTCCAAACGGGCTGACATTTGATGATGTTTCTTTGGTCACTCGTTACTCTGATGTGCTTCCAAGTGAAGTTAAATTAGAAACCAAGCTTTGCGAGTCCATTCATTTAAACCTTCCCATCTTGTCCGCAGATATGGACACGGTAACGGAAGCTGATATGGCAATTGGCATGGCCCTCTGCGGAGGCCTGGGGCTTATTCACTATAACATGAGCAAACGCCAGCAGGTAAAAGAGGTCTCCCGCGTCAAACATCATGTTCACGGTCTCATTCAGGACCCTATCTGTTTTACTGCCGAGAAGCTGGTTGGAGATGTCTTGCAGATGATTGAGGAAAAGTCATTCCAATTTAGAACCTTCCCCATCGTCGATGAAAACCACAGACTTTTGGGCCTTCTCCCTGGCAGAGTAGTGAAACAGCGGTACTCAGATAGGAAAGTAACCGAAGGGATGCTCCCCAGGGATAAGGTTTTTACTATCCGCGAGTCCGAGGTCGGAAGTGACCCCATCGAAACTGCAGACCAATTTTTCAGCCAGCATATGGGCATCCATAAATTACTGGTGGTCGACGATGAGGATCGTATGCGCGGTCTCTACACACTCAGCGACATCGAGCGGATCATGGAGGAAGGCAGTGACCATATCAAGCCATCAAGAGACACCAATTTTCGTTTGCTTTGCGGAGCAGCGGTTTCTGTCCCCAGGAATTCGGATGGAGATATCGATCGCGAGAGCCTTGAAGAGCATGTCGGAGAGATGATTGAAAAAGGCCTTAATCTTGTCGCCGTTTCCACCGCCCATGGCCACACCAAAGGTGTTGGCGAAGCCACCCGTTTTCTCAGAAAATGCTTCCCCGACCTTGCCATTATGGCGGGTAATGTAACCACGGGGGAAGGGGTAAAGTTTTTAGCTGAATCTGGAGCAAATATTGTAAAAATTGGCCAAGGTCCTGGCTCGATCTGCACTACCCGGATTGTTGCAGGGGTAGGCATTCCTCAAATGACTGCACTATATGCTGCCGCCCTCAAGGCCAAGGATGCGGGCGTTACGATTTTAGCTGATGGCGGAATTTCTAAGTCGGGTGACATCGTAAAAGCCCTCACCCTGGCAGAGGGTGTCATCTGCGGAGGATTGCTTGCCGGATGCAGGGAAGCTCCCGGAGCTATTGTAGAAATTGAAGGTAAATATTATAAACAATACCGCGGTATGGGCAGCTTGGAGGCAATGAAAGATGGCTCGGCTGCAAGGTATGGTCATTCGATCAAAGATATCGGATCGAAAAGCACCGCAGAAGGAATCGAAGCACTCAAAGAAGTTTCAGGATCCCTCAAGCAAGCACTTGGAAATTTAGCCGGAGGAATTCGTGCTGGCTTGGGGTACCTCGGTGCTGCAAACCTACATGAACTGAAAGAGAAAGCCCGTTTTGTGCAAGTATCGCCAGCCGGGCAAAAAGAGTCTGCCCCCCATGATGTTGTTGAGATCAAAAGAGGCGAATTTAATTAAACCTTAGTTTTTCCGATTATAAAAGATTCCATGGTTACATTGCCCAATAGCCCTTCATCTTCCCTTTTTTCCGTCACGGGTATTAGTATGGGTGATGAGGGGAAAGGCAGAGTAGTACACGAGATTCTCGAACAGGAAAGATCAAGAAGGGGCAACCCAGCTGCCGCGGTCATGAAAGTAAATGGAGGGGCGAATGCGGGGCACACAGCTGCCGGCCTGAAACTAAATTTACTCCCATCAGGTGTGGGCAACCCCGAGGTGGAAAAGCTTTTAATCGGTGCGGGTGTTGTCGCCGACCCAAGGAAGTTTCTATGGGAGGCGATCCCGTTGGAAGATCGTAATATCTCGG